>Ga0209491_10000756_pt1 | contig 64881 bp, 57 predicted proteins | sample BON02_FD_187213 | JGI IMG/M metagenome (GOLD analysis project Ga0209491, IMG submission 187213) | Freshwater microbial communities from Lake Bonney liftoff mats and glacier meltwater in Antarctica - BON-02 (SPAdes) (version 2) | ecosystem: Environmental > Aquatic > Freshwater > Ice > Glacier... | reverse complement strand
TTATGTCCAGTCAGTTCGAGCCTGTCGAGAACGGGTCACTTGGTGGTTAATGCACGAACTTCTCGATAAACTCGAAGTGACTTAAGGGGTGTTGTTTAACCTATTTATGTCCAGTCAGTTCGAGCCTGTCGAGAACGAGTCACTTGGCGGTTCATGCACGAACTTCTCGATAAACTCGAAGTGACTTAAGGGGTGTTGTTTAACCTATTTATGTCCAGTCAGTTCGAGCCTGTCGAGAACGGGTCACTTGGTGGTTAATGCACGAACTTCTCGATAAACTCGAAGTGACTTAAGGGGTGTTGTTTAACCTATTTATGTCCAGTCAGTTCGAGCCTGTCGAGAACGAGTCACTTGGCGGTTCATGCACGAACTTCTCGATAAACTCGAAGTGACTGACACGATGCACCGACTAAAACCGTTTATCCCCCACCAAATAATGCTGCACATAATCAGCAACGCCCTCTTCCAAAGAAGTGAAAGGCAGCGGATAACCAATGCTTTTTAATTTGCTCATGTCAGCCTCCGTGAAGTATTGGTATTTATCGCGGATATCAATCGGCGTATCAATAAACTCAATTACTGGTTCTTTGTCTAAAGCTTTAAATGTAGCGTTTGCCAAGTCCAAGAAAGTGCGCGCTTTCCCTGAGCCAAGGTTATAGAGGCCAGAGTTTTTGCGGTGATGCATGAGCCAATGACACACATTCACCACGTCTTTCACATAAACGAAATCACGTTTTTGTCCGCCATCCGAGTAGTCTGGGTTATGCGAGCGGAAAAGCTTCATCTTATTGGTTTCCTGGATTTGGTTGAATCCGTGGAATATCACCGAAGCCATTCTTCCTTTATGGTATTCATTCGGGCCATACACATTGAAGAATTTTAGTCCTGCCCACAAATAGGGCTTTTTCTCTTGTTTGATGGCCCACTTGTCGAAATCGTTTTTGGAGTCGCCATAAGGGTTAAGAGGGTGAAGGGAATCCACAATGCTTTCATCATCCTTATAGCCATGTTCGCCGAGTCCGTAAGTGGCAGCAGAAGAAGCATAGACCAAAGGAAGTCCGTACGCCACGCATTTTTGCCATATTGTTTTGGTATAGTTGAGGTTAAGCTCATTGAAGATAGTCACATCGAACTCAGTGGTATCTGTACGGGCGCCGATATGGAAGATAAACTGGACCTGGTTTTCATTTTTATCCAACCAGTCGAAGAAGTCATTGCGGTGTACTTTTTCTTGAAAAACCTTTCCTTCAAGGTTACTGTGCTTGGCTTCATTGGAGAAATCATCGACCAATACTAAGTCAAAGAAACGGTCTTCATTCAAGCGTTTCACCAAACAACTACCAATAAATCCTGCGGCGCCAGTTACAACTATCATAAGCGAATATCTAGGAGCAAAACTACATCATTCGTGCGGAAGCTGCCAAAACGAAAAAAGGGACCCGAAGGCCCCTTTATATTAAATTCCAAAAAGGAAAATTCCAATTGCTATGCGGCAATGAAAGGAAACATCCTTTTAATATTTAACGATCCTATTGCTGCTTTGAGTCCCGTCTTCATAGCGAATCAATACCATGTACTGACCGCTTGGTAATTCAGAAATATCAAAACGATTGCTTCCTTCAATAAGGGTCATATTGTTTTTCACTTGCTTACCTTGGATATCCATGATATGCGCGGTTCCAGCCTGTTTTGCTTCAATTTGGAAAGCGTTTTTTGTTGGGTTAGGATAAAGCAAAGTATGCTCCATTTCAATTGGTGTGCGTACGCTCAGTATATTGCTTGAGCGGTAGGAGATTTCACCCACATTATTTTTATCTGGGTCAGGAGTTACACTGGCTGCAAAATGGCCGCCATTCGGATTATAAAAAGTGTAGCTATCGCTTCCATCGCTTCCATTTTGAATAGGGAACCAGCCAATTCCATTTTGGTAGCCAGTTGCTTTGTACTCATAATAAACATTTTGTTTCACGCGAAGTGCTCGAATGCTATCAATAGGTAAAAGCAACATTCCCTGACCATCACATGAATAGTTAATTAGGATATAGACCTCTATGCGAATCGAATCAAAGGGAGCGCCAAAATCACTTCCAGGGGAGGTTTGTCTGGTGCGGCTAGAGTCTACCCAAGCCGAGCCGTAAATAAGAGGAAAAACAAGAAGACGTGGGTGAAAATTTGGACCAGCAGAGAGTGTATCCTCCGTATTTTGGAGCAATTTTATGTCAATTGATGAGGCATCAATATAGGAGTATTCATTCACTTGATCATCTTGTTGAATCACCAAATTGCACCCGGAAATTTGGTCTCCTCCATTGTTCGCATTTGGCGAAAGGTATTTGGTGGTAAATGAGGCATTGTTTTTCAGCTGACTGAAATCCCAACGTAGGTTTTTGCCGCTTGCGGTAAAATCGTTTGCTAGAGCAGCAGAAGTGTCTGTTCGATAATTGAAGCTTCCTCCCACATAGCCCATATCAGAGCGTCGGAGTTCTAAATCGCTTTGGGCAAAAACGCTGGTAATCAAACCAACGATACCCAATGTAAGTACTATTCTTTTCATGATTAATAATTTGATTACACAAAGGTGACGCAAAGCAGCGAATATTCGGTGCTTCTGCCGTCGAATAATCTTGGAAACAGCTCATTTTTAGGATAAACGGCCCGATTTAGGGGATGAACTGTCTGGAATTATTTTCGGAAGAGTTTGCGAATGCCCTTATACATATTGATGTTTATACCAATGGTTGTTGAGAAAACAATGGCTGAGCATTTTGGCGACAATGTAGTAGCGGTATAGCTTGGTCCGGATGGGGGTGCCATTAGCCCTATTTTGATTTGTGTAGCAGGAAAACGTTCATCCTTGGCTGCTTTTTAAAAAAACCTTTATAGAGGTATAGCGTGCTGTTCCACACCTGAGATCCATTATGATTTCCATACCCATTGAACTGCGTATACGTAAAACCAAGAAAAGGCAAGGGAGATGCTGCCAATTGAAATTCGCTATGACGCAGGCCTAACCCAACTCGAGCCTGAGCTTCACCAGCAGCTTTAAAGCAAGGAGTTGCGGGTAAGTTGGCTACATAAGTATACCGGCTACACGCACTTAATGTGAGCAAAGAATAAACAAAGGGAGGAGGAATCTTCTGCCGTTCATGATTCTATAAATAAGAATAGCGATTTGCTTGCATTTTATTTTATCAATTTAAGAACATTTAAATGCATTCCAATGGTTAGCGGATAATAGAAGATGGGCGAATCTATGTTTATTCCTGATTTCTTGTTAAGCGTATAGTTTCCGAAACTGCTATGATAATACCGAGGAATCAACATATTTCTTTGCGACATTGAGCAAAGCAATAGAATAAATATTTTTCATCATGCCATTCGAGCAAAGCAATAGACGTATTTCAATATGGAGTATCTCTAAGCCTTAATTGCCTATTCAACAGACTTCTGCGGTGGCTTAAATCAAAACGCACAAATCACCCTCCTGCGTCAATCTCCACTTCGTTCAAATTAACTGCGGCAACCATCCATCCCGATAGCTATACAGGACACAATTCACAAATCACAAATCACAATTCATAAATCACAATTCATAAATCATAAATGGAATGTATCTTTGCCGCGCAACAACGGAAAACCTACAGGAATGGCTGAGAAACCTCGCTTGCTTTACATTACCCGTAAAGAACATTTTAACGCGGCACATAAACTCTATAATCCCAAGTGGACAGAAGAGGAGAATGATGCCGTTTTCGGTAAATGTGCCAACAAAAATTGGCATGGACACAATTTCAATCTCTTTGTTACGGTCAAAGGAACACCTAATCCCGACACCGGTTTTATCATCGACCTGAAAGTGTTGAAAAAGATAATTAATGACAAAGTGATTGAGAAGTTGGATCACCGAAATCTCAATGAAGACGTTGATTTTATGACAGGACAAATGGCCTCTATCGAGAATTTATCGGTAGCTATTTGGGAACAGATTGAACCCGAATTGACCAATTGTGAACTGCATTGCATAAAATTGTACGAAACAGACAATAACTACGTGGAGTATTATGGCTAGCACTTTCGAACCAAATCCCAAACGCTTTTGGCGTATTTTTATCATTGCCATGGTGTTCATGGTTTTTATGGCGATTCTCATCATCCAACGGAAGATGGAAAAAGAGAAAGGCGTGTCTCCCAAGGTACCAACGGTAAATAGTGAACAACATGAAGGCATACGTATTTCCGGGACAGGGTTCCCAGTTTATTGGGATGGGCAAGGATCTTTACGATCAACATGATTTAGCCCGTCAATTATTTCAAGAAGCCGACGATATTCTCGGATTTTCTTTGAGCAAAGAAATGTTCGAAGGAACCGACGAAGGACTTAAACAAACCAAAGTAACCCAACCCGCCATCTTCCTCCATTCGGTGGTAATAGCCAAAGTAATGGGTGATACTTTCCAAGCAGACATGGTTGCAGGTCACTCTTTGGGTGAATTTTCTGCCCTGGTAGCAAATAATACCCTTTCTTTCCAAGACGGCCTCCGTTTGGTTTCGCAACGCGCCCTTGCCATGCAAAAAGCCTGTGAAGCCCAACCTTCTACCATGGCGGCGATCCTCGCTTTGAGCGATGAAATAGTAGAAGAAATTTGTGCGTCGATTGATGGCATTGTCGTGGCCGCGAATTATAACTGCCCCGGACAATTGGTTATCTCTGGATCCATTGAAGCCGTGAATACAGCCTGCGAAAAAATGAAAGAAGCCGGTGCACGCCGTGCTTTGGTGCTCCCCGTTGGAGGTGCCTTCCATTCTCCTTTGATGGAGCCCGCACGCCAAGAGTTAGAAGCCGCCATTCATGGAACCCATTTTAGCCTACCAAGCTGTCCGGTTTACCAAAACGTTACAGCCTGTGCAGTTTCTGATCTAGCAGAAATCCAAAAGAACTTGGTTACTCAATTAACAGCTCCAGTGCGTTGGACCCAATCCGTTCAAGCCATGGTAAAAGATGGTGCAACTGAGTTTATAGAAGTTGGACCAGGGAAAGTTTTACAAGGACTTGTAAAGAAAATCGCCCCAGAAGTAGAAGCTGGTAGCGCAAGTTTCTAGAATTTGGATGGCACTAATATGTGCCGTCTTTATCTTTCTGAATAATAAATTCTACCCGTCTATTTTTTTGGCGTCCTTCCTCCGAATCATTGGAGCGCAATGGCCTTGAATTTCCCATGCCTTCAGCTCTGAGCATCGTTGCATTCATTCCTTTTTGGATGAGGTATTGGCGCACCGCTTCCGCTCGGTCTTGGGATAATTGAAGATTGTATTCGTCGGAACCTAGGCTATCGGTATGCCCTACTATTTCAACACGGTATTCCGGGAATTGTCGCAGAGTCATAACCAAGCTATCCAAAGCAGGATAGGAACTCGGTTTTAAAATGGTGGAGTCAAAGTCGAAGTAGATACCTTCAATGCGGTAGGCTTTGCCAATTTCAATGCGCTTGATTACCTCCTTTTCTTCTTCCTGCCCGCCCTCTTGCTCTCTTCTAATCTCCCACCTCCCATGGCCATCAAACAGGTGGTTCATGTCTACCTCAGTAGTATCAGAGCAGGCACCCAGAAAGGTATGGCGCCGATTTAAGGTATTGAGCTTTTCGATCTGTTTTTCACAATCGCAACCAGGCCCATCGAGTTCGGTAAGGCTTACCTGATAGAAGGCGAAAAGCTGACGGTCTTCATTTGGACGAGAGAAGAGACTTTTTCTAAACGATGTTTTTTCGTCGCTCTGGAAATTGCCGAGGAGAATGAATCGCTCACTTCCCTTGGCGGTATATTCCATGCGGAGGGTTTTTTTCCTCGGACTGAGTAGATGTGTATTAAGTTTTGCTTGAATCTGTGGTGTGAATGGCAAGAGGCTGTCAACATAATACTTGCGAAACGATCCAGTTAAGGAATCTATCTTATATACTTCCTTTTTGGGTATATGGATGAAGCTATCCGAAAAATAGATGCCGATTTCGTCAAAATGCAGGTCCTCATATCCATACTCAATGTCAAGAATATAAGTATGACCAGCTTGCAAGGGACAGAGTAGTGGACTTTGAATATAAGAGCGCTGATTGATGTCTTTTTCGCCAAGCACCATCACCAAGGCCGGCATGGGGATAGGCTTTTTATCCTTATCGTAGCGAATGGGTTTATAATTGAAGGTGGATGCCGAGCTAGTCCACCAGCCCATGGGTGCACAACTTACATGGTATTCGCAGCAGGTATTGATGGAGGTGAAATGCGAATTGGCAATATATCCTTGTGTCCATCCATACATAGAAAAAAGTAGAGATAGGCAAAACACCGAAATGCGTATTTTAAAAATAGAGGCTGAATTCAATACTCCGATTCATCAAGGTTTTGACGCCAGAGAGACTCGGATGTACATCACTAAGGTTACTTGGGGCTGCATTCCCGAAATCGCGCGGAACATCGAAGGTATCGAAGCCATTGGCCAGGTTATTTAGTCCGTGCTTATAACCGATATAGATTCCGATATATTCGGTACTATACAAGTAGCCAAGCGTGGCGGAAATCTCCCATTTTTTGATAGGCATGGTGGTAAAAGCGGGATAATAGTCTTTGCGAATAAAAAGGCTCGGTTTAACAAGGTATGAAAATGCAGGACCGACCATAATATTATGGGTTTTATTTTTATCGAGAGAGATAATAGCCTGAATGGGCATCTCCATATAAAACAAACCCAAGCGAGAATAATAGAAACCCGTATCTGGTCCGCTGAATTTGCTTCCTCTATAGCAAGCTCCTAGTTCTATATTGAGGTCTAGGCGTTTATGCAAACCGAAGCGGTAATAAACAGCACCTTGCACGCCAAATTGCCCATTACCTTTCGCCATCTCTGGCGCATTGAGCCAATACCTACCAAGCCCAATACGTACACCCACCTTTTGAGGGATGGTGCCGGGTTTTTCGTTGTCTTCATCTTTTCGATACTGCTGGGCACTAAGGCTGCCAACAAGGAGAAAAAACAAAAGTAGAAGGGCGCTATTACGTTTCAAGGCTTTTTCCTTTGAGTGCTTTTGAAATGTTTATATCCAACAATCGTTCTGCAAACGGACGGGTATACTCATTTAACTCATCTATATGACCCAATATTATATCTTTATCGTTGCTTTCCAACGAATTTCTTAAATCATTCAGTAATAAGGAGCTATGTTGAAGCTCGTTATCCTCGAGCATACCTCCATTCTTGTCGAGGAAACGTTCTGTCAAGTAAACCAATTGGTTAGCCTCATTTTTCGCCTCCAAAAGCATGCGGGTTTTCACATCTGACTCTGCATGGGTAATGGAAGCCAAAAGCATATCTTCTACCTCTTGATCGCTCAATCCATATTGCGGCTTAACTTCAATATCCTGCTTTACGCCTGATCTTTCTTCCATGGCCTCTACCTTCAGAATGCCGTCGGCATTAAGCATAAAGCTCACAAGAATCTTGGGGAAACCAGCTGGCATGGACGGAATCCCTTTCAGCACGAATTCGGCAAGTTTTCTGTTTTCACCCACGATTTCACGCTCACCTTGGAATACGCTCACTTTCAGGTTTACTTGCCCATCTACCGAGGTTGTATAGCTTTTGCCCACCTTTGCAGGCACTTTGTTATTTCGGGGGATAATCACATCCATCAAACCACCCAAGGTTTCAATGCCCAAAGAGAGGGGAGTAACGTCAAGCAGCAATAGGTCTTTTCTATTCCCAGCCAAAATATCTGCTTCCACCGCAGCACCCAGGGCAACCACCTCATCGGGATTTAGTTGGTCATTGATATGGACCTTGGGAAAATAGGATTGTACGGCCTCTTTCACCGCGAGGGTGCGGGTAGACCCACCAACGAGCACCACTTCATCTAATTCTTCAAGACTGATTCCAGAATCTTTTAGTGCCATTAAACAAGCTTCCTTGGTCCGATCAAGAACCGGAGATATGCAGGATTTTAGTTTCTTTCTGTTAAGGGATAGGGAATATTCCTTTCCATTCAATTGAAGAGTTTTTGTAAAGCTGTCAGCTGTAGTTAGTGCTTTTTTAGCTTCTTCGGCACTGAGCCGCAAGGATTGAATATCCGCTCCTTTTAAAGCATCGATACCCAATTCTTTTTGCCAGTATTGATAGATGGCCCGGTCGAAATCATCCCCTCCTAAATAGGTATCCCCATGGGTCGATAGCACTTCGAAAATCCCTTGAGTAATGCGTAGGATGGATACATCAAAAGTTCCTCCACCTAAGTCATATACGGCCACATGTTTGAGTGCTTCTTTGTCTAATCCAATGCCATAGGCCAAACTTGCAGCCGTAGGTTCGTTCACAATGCGGAGCACTTCGAGTCCTGCGAGTTTTCCCGCGTCGCGTGTTGCTTGGCGCTGCGAATCATTGAAATAGGCAGGCACAGTGATCACGGCTCTTTTCACTTCCATGCCCAATTCTTGTTCGGCACGGTATTTCAGTTCCTTAAGGATATAGGACGAGAGCTCAATTGGCGAGTAGAATTTAGTGCCAATTCGGATTTTCACCAATTCGTCGGCATCTTGATCGATTATTTTATAGCTGAAATACGAAGCATGTTCTTCAATATCGCCAAAGGCTTTTCCCATCAGTCGCTTCACGGAATAGACCGTTCTTTCAGGGGCATCTATAAGAAACGCACGGGCAGCTTGGCCCACAATAATTTCGTCGTTCGGACCGAAATGTAGGAGAGAAGGTACGATAACCGACTGTCCTTTACCCTTTAATGCTTTTGCCTCTTTACTTTCTTTATCGATGATAGCCACCAGGGAATTGGTAGTTCCTAAATCTATACCCACGATGGGATCTTCCTTCTGTATACTTCCTGAATTTATATTGATGGAAATCTTCGCCATATTCAACGCTGCATTTAGGTTTACAAAACTAGCGAATTAAAAAGGAAGCAAAGAAAATACGAGGCAATTGCGGCCGGAATTTTGTTACCTTCGTAGAACGATTCTAAATAATATGGAAACGACAAATCAAGAACTAGTAAATATATACGCAGAAGCGACTCCGAATCCAGAAACCATGAAATTTGTGGCCAATCGGATGATCCTTCCTAACGATAGTGCTGATTTTCAAACACGTGAATCAGCCTTACGTTCACCACTTGCCACCGCGCTTTTTGAAAAGCCGTATGTCAATGCGGTCTTCATCATGAATAATTTCGTGACGGTCACCAAACTTTCAACCTTCGACTGGTCTGACATCATGCAAGAGCTTCGTTCTTTTATGAAAGAGTACCTCGAAGCAGGAAAAGAAATTTTGAATCCACGTGAGGAGAAATTAAGCAATGAAGAAGAATCAGAAGTGGTTCAAAAAATCAAAGACCTGCTTGATATGCACGTAAAACCAGCCGTTGAAATGGATGGTGGAGCAATCTCTTTCAAAAGCTTTGAAGAGGGTGTTGTGAAGGTCGTTTTAAAAGGAGCCTGCAGTGGTTGTCCTTCTTCTACCATCACCTTGAAATCAGGTATCGAAAACTTGCTTAAGCGCATGGTCCCAGAAGTGGAAGCCGTTGAAGCGGAAGCAGAGTAGAATTAGACCATAGACCATAGAGGGTCTGTTCTACTCTTTGGTGTGGTATTTAAATTCACGCTTTGTGATGGCCAGGATAGGGAGCTGAGGGGTAGACGAGAAAAATAAGGCTACTCCGAACGCCCTCTCGCAACCTCTCAACCTCGCAATCTCTCAACCTCGAAAACGCTCTCTTCGACAAGCTCAGAGACCGGAATAGTCTAACTGTCTATTAGTCTTATAGTCTGGCTCTCTATTAGTCTGATTGTCTGGTTGTCTGATTGTCTGTTAGTCTGATTGTCTGGTAGTCTGATTGTCTGGTAGTCTGGCTGTCTATTAGTCTGATTGTCTGTTAGTCTGATTGTCTGTTAGTCTAATTGTCTTATAACCTAGTGATCGACTTCAAAAAGCTGCGAAATCAAATAATCAGCAAGCAAAAAACCCTCTTTATTCAAACGAATAAAAGCATCATCCATAAAAAAATAAGGAAGCATTTCAGGCGTTTGGATCTGATGTATTAAGCTAGTCAAGGCACGTTGCTCAAATTTTGCAAAAAACGCAGCCTTATTCAGCCCTTGAGCAGTTCTCAGCCGAGTAAGGAGCATTTCATTAAGTTGGTCTTTACGTTTGAGTATTTCAATTTCCTCCGGCAGTATTCCCTCATCTATACCCCTTAAATACTGGGCATTATTGGCAATATTCCAATAACGTTCCGAGCCATTATAGCCATGGGCAGAAGGACCGATGCCGAGATATGGCTCACCGCTCCAATAAGCGCTATTATGCTGAGATGGATTTCCTGGGAGGCAGAAATTGGAGATTTCATAATGCTCCCAGCCCTTGCTTTCAAGGAACTTCATGATCATTCGGTACTGCTTTTCCGCCTGACCTTCTTCCATGGGTTTTTCCTTTTTATGGATGATGGCATGATGAAGCGCAGTTCCCGATTCAACGGTCATGCTATAGGTCGACAGGTGATTGATAGGGTATTCCAGCATCTTTTCCATATTACCCTGCCACTTGTCATCGCTGAGTAGGGGATAGCCAAAGATGAGGTCGGCATTGAGGTTTTTAAACCCGAGGGCGCTAGCATTATCGAGGCATGTTTCTGCTTGTTGGGCATTATGACTCCGGTTCATCCAGCGCAGGTCTTCTTCAAAAAAAGATTGAATGCCAATGCTCAGCCGATTTATTCCTGCCAATTTGAGTTCATTCAGCTTGTTTTTGCTCAGGTCATCGGGATTCGCTTCGAGGGTAATTTCAATTCCCTCGAGCGAATATTTGCTTGAGAGAAGGTCGAGAAAACGTGCAATTTCATGCGCATTCAGCAAGCTGGGTGTTCCGCCACCAAAGTAAATGCTGGAAACATGAGAAATACTTTGTTGGGCCAGCCGAAGCGCTAATTCCCTCTCCATCGATGCTATCAGTGGGTTTTTTAGTTTTAGCGAAGTGGAAAAATGGAAGTCGCAATAATGACAAGCCTTGGTACAAAATGGGATATGAAAGTAAATTCCTGACAAGCCAATATCTTTGAGGCAAATTTAACGATGTGAGTCGGTTCCCCGCGGTAATAATTCTCTTATTCCTATTTGGCCAATCCTTTGGGCAAGATTCGCTTATGATGAGTGATTCTGGCGCGGAGGTTTTGGAGCAGAATTACCTTCCAAAATGGAAGAGTCGTACGTTTTACAGCGATTCCCTGGGAAATGATACTTTTTTGAACAGGCAGTTTGCCCAGCAAGTTTTTTTTGAAACAAGATGGATTGAAAACCAGCAAAACTTGGGGAATCCCGTACCAAGGAAATATCCATCAAATACATGGAGATATTTGGTTTTATTGGCATTGATGGCTTGTGTAGGCTTAGCGCGCTTAATCAATCCAGGAGTTATTTTGACCTATTTCCGTTCCTTCTTAAAACCCAAATTGCTTGGGGAGGTTTTGGAAGATCAGGCTTCGGAAATCAGTGGTTTTTCGATCCTGATGAGCTTCTTTACAGCTATGATGTATGCTTTGCCGCTGCAATGGCTCTTGGCGATAAGTGATAAGGCCATGACTGATTATCCCTTTGGCGATTATCTTTTAATCACCCTGCTCATCTTTTCTTTTATCGTTTTGCGCTTTGTGCTTTCCAGTTTGACGGGACGTATTTTTGAGGCTCGCTATTTTGCATCTACCAGTATCTATGCGAGCGTTTTCCTGAATTTCTTCACCGCTGCCATAGCGATTGCTGCCTTTTTGGTGATGCTGCTTAATAATTGGACTTTGGACCTTGGCTCTTTGAGGCTTATATTCTCGGTGCTGCTTGTTGCCGTAGCCTCGGTAAAGATTATCCGAGCACTCACCCATGCGGCTTCTAGCTTTGCATACCCGTGGTTCTATTTAATTTTATATCTTTGCGCCTTCGAAATAGGCCCATGGATATGGGTTTTTATATTGTTGGATTTAAACCTGAACTAAAGAGAAGAGAGCCTTGAAAGTAAAAACCATACTGGTATCCCAACCCCAACCAGAAGGAACCAAAAGCCCATTTTACGATCTGGCAGAGAAGTTGAACCTGAAAGTGGATTTTAGACCATTTATTCAAGTAGACCCAATTTCTGGGAAAGATTTTAGAAAGACGGAAAGGGTAAATTTCCTTGACCATACGGCAGTCATCTTTAATTCGCGGAATGCGGTAGATCATTTCTTCCGTGCCTGTGAAGAGTTAAAGATTGAAATGCCAGCAGACATGAAATATTTCTGTATCAATGAAGGAATGGCATATTACCTTCAGAAGTATATTGTGATGCGGAAGCGTAAAATTTTCTATGGAAATGGCTCTGAGGCAGAGTTACTAACTCTTATCAAAAATCATTCTGGGGAGAACTATCTATTTCCTTGTAGTGATATTCGTAAGCCAAGTATTCCTGATTTTTTGGTCAAAAACAAGATAAATCACCGGGAAGCAGTTTTATATCGCACTGTTTCTGCAGATTTATCTGACCTCACAGAAGTGTTCTATGACATCATTGTTTTCTACAGTCCTGCAGACATCAAATCGTTATTCGAGAACTTCCCTGACTTTGTTCAGAAGGACACCAGAATAGCAGCTTGGGGAGCTACAACAGCGGCGGCGATTGAGGAGGCTAATTTGGCATTGAATATACCAGCGCCAAACTCAGAGGCCCCATCTATGACCATGGCTTTGGAGAATTATATTGTTCAAGTAAACAAATAGAGCTATATATTCGCAATAATCTTAGGAGCCATTCGTTAACTTTTCGACAACTACTGTTGTTATATTGTTAACAATACCCAATATTTGCCAATGACTAACCTCTAAAATTCACGCTGCATGCGAAAAAACTTTACGAAACTAATCGTTCTGGGCACTGTATTATTTTCTGTACACTCATCCGCGCAGTTGGATCCTTACTTTACGCACTATATGCTGAATAAGCTTGCGTTTAATCCGGCTACTGCTGGAGAAAAGGATGCAATTTGCATAAACGCGCTCACGCATCAGCAGTGGACGAAGCAAACGGATCAAAGCGCGAGCTTTTTCGAAGGCGCAGATCCAAATGCGCAATTTGATAAAGTAAATCCAAGAACAAATAGCTTTAGTATTACCGCTCCATTATTGAATAATCAATTGGGTGTGGGTTTTCAGGCTATTCAGGATAAGATTGGTTTCAATACAAACCTCTATATGCGTGGGTCGCTTGCTTGGAAAATCAGGATGGGTAGAAAATTACCTGATGGCTCAACCGATCAAACTTTGGCGATTGGGGCAGATTTTGGAATGGTTCAGGTTGGCGTTGATGGCTCTAAATTCAATCCACTTACCGCAGGTGATCCTCATATTCCTACATCCAGCGTGAGCGGAAGTACTTTCGATATGGGTGCGGGTGTATACTATACACACCAGCGTTTATTTGATGGTTTCTATATTGGAGCATCGATGACTCACCTTACAGCACCTTCTGTTAATTTATTAGGTGCAGTAAATTGGAAAACGAAACAATACCTCTATATTCTTGCGGGAACGCGCCATGATTTTGGCTCAATTGCTTTATTGCCATCTTTATTGGTAAAAGCAATCGGTACTCCGGTGCAGGTGGATTTAGGTTGCCGTGCCATGTTTAACGAAAAACTGGTGGCAGGTGTCAATATTAGAAGTGGTGATGCTATCAGTATGTTGCTAGGTTATTATGTGATGCCGAACCTGTATTTTGGGTATTCTTATGATATAACGGCATTGAGTACAGTTAGGAACTATACCAATGCGGGAACGCATGAGATTTTTGCTAGCTATTGTTTTGACCTTCCACCTGGTGAGAAACCACCTTTGAAACCTAGGTATAATGTTCGCTATTTGGAGGGCTATACCTTATATTAGTTCCCAGACTATTCTGAGAACATATACTAACGCGTAAATTTATTGCGTTATAGATAACAATCCCTAGAAATGCTTTGCATTGTTAGGGGGAAAAAGATAAACTTGTAGATTCAATTCATATTGCTTGATATGAAAAACATAAAAAGTGTACTGTTAATGGTTACCGTAATGACGTTATTCGGTTGTGGGCTGAATAATGATCGGGGGGAACTTGTGGGGGTACGAGGACGGAGACCTTGGTTTCATCCTCAGCCACTGGGAACAGTCTATGTACCGACTGGTACTTTTCATGCCGGACAGGCTGATAATGACGTTTTCCAAACTCATATTTCACCCAACAAACAGATTACGGTTACTGCGTTTTACATGGACGACACCGAGATCACAAACAACGAATACCGTCAGTTTGTGAATCACGTTATTGATTCCATGGCCCGCTATTTACTTACTGAACCCTATATCATGGAGGATGAGTATGGTGACATGCACATCAACTATGAGGAAGAAATTCCGTGGTGGGACGAAGACGAGAAAGAAAACATTGAAGATGCCTTGGCGCCTATCATGTTGAAAGAAAGTGAGCGTTACTACAAGAAACGCGCTATCGATACTCGGAAACTCGTGTACTACTATGAGTGGATCGATATCAGAAAGGCAGCTTTTGCTGACCCTGATGCTGACCGCGCTCAATTTGTACGCAGAGAGAACGTGAGAGTTTATCCTGATACGCTAACCTTTGTTCGTGATTATGCTTACTCGTTCAACGAGCCAATGACACAGATGTACTTCTGGCATCCTAAATACGATAACTATCCAGTAGTTGGCGTAACGTGGGATCAAGCCAAAGCATTCTGTTCTTGGAGAACAGGTCATCTCAATGAATACTACGAGTCGATCGACGAGCCTATCGTAAATCCATTCCGTCTTCCAACGGAGTACGAATGGGAATACGCGGCACGTGGTGGTCGTGATGGAAGTATGTATCCATGGGGTGGACCTTATACCCGTAACTCTAAAGGATGTTTCTTGGCCAACTTTAAACCAGGCCGTGGAGATTACCAAGCAGATGGTGGCGTATATCCAGTTCGTGCATACTCGTATTTCCCGAACGATTATGGCTTGTATAATATGGCAGGTAACGTTGCAGAGTGGACTATTTCCGCTTATGATGATGCCTCGCACATATTCACAGATGATTTGAATTCAGACTATCAGTTTGATGCAAATATTTACCCAGCAGAAGATAAATACCTAAGTCGCCCGAATCCTGACCATCCATACACAAAACGCCGCAAAGTAATTCGCGGTGGGTCTTGGAAAGACGTTGCGTATTATATCCAGAATGGTACACGTACCTACGAGTATCAGGATACTGCCAAGTCGTATATAGGCTTCCGTTGCGTGATGTCTTATATGGGACGATCTAACAAGGACCGCGAATAGCTTGCGGACCTTGCTCAACATGTAATCATTTTACATTTATATCTCACACATTTACTAACCCAAATTTAATTTAACTTAACATGGCAAACTTTTTTGAAAGTAAAACGGGCAAGAAAATCATGTCTATGGCTTACGGCCTCGGAGCGGCTGTTGTAATCATTGGCGCGCTTTTTAAAATCATGCACTGGGAATTCGCAAATGAAATGCTGATTCTTGGAATGGGAACTGAGGCAGTTATTTTCACAATCTCAGCTTTTGAACCAATACACCAAGAGGTAGACTGGACATTAGTTTATCCTGAATTGGCTGGTATGGAGCCAAACGAAAAAAAATCGAAAGAAGTAAAAGGAACTGTATCTCAACAATTGGATCAAATGCTTGAAGAAGCGAAAGTTGGTCCTGAATTGATTAGCAGCCTTGGTACAGGTCTAAGAAGCTTAAGCGATAACGTAAAAGGAATGTCTGACATTTCAGGCGCTACTGTTGCTACAAGCGAGTATACAGACAATGTACAAAAAGCATCTAAATCTTTGGAAGGTGTTTCTGCATCATACAATAAAGCAATGGATGCAATGAATTCATTGGCGGAAATTTCAAGCGGAACCAAAGATTACCAAGCTCAAATGGAGTCGATCAATGGGGAAATGAAAAAACTTTCTGCTAATATCGCCAGCTTGAATTCCGTTTACGGAAACATGCTTTCTGCAATGGGTGGCAATAGAGCCTAGGGTTGCGCATTTTTTAACCTATTATATAAAAAAGAGGAAGGATTAAACAATGGCAGGAGGAGGAAAAGTCTCACCACGGCAGAAGATGATCAACATGATGTATCTCGTACTTACGGCGATGCTCGCGTTGAACGTGTCTGCGGAAATTTTGAAAGCGTTCTACTTAGTAGAAGAAAGTATGGTAAAAGCTGGTGCCAACATAGAAGCGAAAAACGACGATTTGATGCGTAATTTTGCAAAGCAGTTGAAAAACCAGCAAGAAAAAACACAACCATACTACGATAAGGCGGTACAATCTGAAAAAATCACGAAAGCGTTTGTTCAGTATGTAGAAGACTTGAAACAACAGATTGTTCTTCAAAACGGAAAATTTGATCCCAAAGATACCGTAGAGTATCGCGAACTAGATGGTCAATTGGTCCATAAAGCAGATATTGAAACACATGCTTATTTGATGATCTCTCCTGAGGGACCAGGAAAAGGCAAAGAATTGCACAAAAAAGTAAATGATACCCGCGACAGCCTTTTGGCTCTGTTGAAACCATTCCCGCTACTTGATGGAGAAGCGAAAAGAATTGGTGATCAATCAGACCTGAGAACCGCTGATGGCGAAGGTGCTATTACTTGGGAATCTGAACTATTTGAACATTCACCACAAGCAGCGGTAGTTACCTTGCTTACAAAGATTCAAAACGACGCAAAAAATACAAATGCGGAGATTTTAACGGCATTGTTCTCTGGTATTACAGCCGAAGACTTATCCTTTGATAGGTTGGTAGCGAAGTTTATTCCAGACAAATCAGCAGTTTCTTTGGGTGAAAAGTTTACAGCGGATGTAATCTTAACTGCTTACGATTCAAAACAACAAAATACGGTTGTAATCAATGGCAAAGAATACCAAATGGAAAATGGAGTAGTGAAATACGAAGCAACTCCAAATTCAGCCGGTGATTTTAAAATTGATGGATACATTGCCGTAAATACGAAAGATGGAGCGAAAAACTATCCGTTTAATACAGGTTACTCTGTATTTAAAGGAGAAGCGTCAATCTCAGCTGATAAAATGAACATGCTGTACATCGGTTTAGATAACCCGATTACTATTGCCATTCCTGGTAAAAATCCAAACGATGTGAAAGCATCCTTGAGTGGTGCAGGAAGTTTGGTGAGCAAAGGTGGCGGTAAATACATTGCCAGAGTTACCAGACGTGGAGATGTGAAGATCATGGTTACAGTTACGGAAGATGGTAAGTCTAAAACATATTCTGCCCCTTTCCGTGTTCGTTCAATACCTAAGCCTGAGGCTCGCCTTGGTACTCTTGAAAGTGGAACCCACTCTGCAGGAAGTATAAAAGCGCAACCAGGAATTTACGGTACACTCGGAGAAGGATTTGCATATGAAGGAGTTACCTATAGTATTGTTAGCTACATATTCGTTTATGCACCTAAAAGAGGGGATGCAACAATGTTTTCGGGACAAGGAAGAGCATTATCGCCTCAAGCCCAATCAATTTTAAGCAGAGCCAGAAGTGGAGATAGGATAATTATTGATGATATTCAGGCAACTGGCCCGGATGGAAAACGTAGCCTATCACCGTTGGTTATAACAGTTAGATAATCATGAAAGGACTAAGAATAGCAAGTTTATTCGCTTGGATCGTGTTCGCAGGTGCCGCATTTGCGCAACCAGATTATGACGCTACACTATACGAGGACTGGACCTACGAAAAGGCTGCTGTAAAGCAACGTACGGAGGTTCCATACCCTTATTTGCGTGAAGCAGATGTAGCGTATTCAAAGCGTATTTGGAGAACGATTGATACTCGCCAGAAACAAAATCTGATTATGAAATGGCCTAAAAGTCATTTCGGAAACATGGTTTATAAAGCGGTAAACGATGTTATTCTTACCCCTTACCGTTCCGATTCTTTGATGTCAATTTATACACCTGAAGAGGTGTTGGATTTAGGAGTATACCGTGAAAACCAACAAATCATCAATCCAGACAATCCGGATGATCCATATGATTTGATTGATACGGTTATCTCTACAGATTTTGATCCATTGAAGATTAATAAGTTCTATTTAATGGAAGATTGGATCTTCGACAAAAAGCATTCCTTGTTTTTTGCAAGAATCATCGCCATTGCTCCAGTATATCAACCCATTGCTGGGGGTATAGAATTGCCAGAACAGCCTCTATTTTGGATTTACTATCCAGAACTTAGAAGTGTGATGATTAACTGGGAAATCTTTAATAGAACAAATGATGCATCACGCATCTCCTACGACCACTGGTTCGAAAAGAGAATGTTTGCAAGCTATATCATTAAGCAATCAAACGAATATGATTACCGTTTAAAAGACTTCCTCGAGTTCGAAGACAATGGCTTAGGATTGCTTCTCAGAGCAGAAGAAATCCAAAATGAGTTGTTTATCACCGAACACGATTTGTGGGAATACTAAGAACTGTAACGAATACTATAAAAAACCCTGACTTTCATAGAAAGTCAGGGTTTTTGTATGTCAGGCATGGTCTATAGTCTGGCGGGGGTGAGCGAGCAATGGATTGTGTTTAGCCCAAAATTCAACCGTAACCACAATTGGTAAATCAGGCGTCACCTGATGAAAGAGAGAGACCTTATCCTGAGAGTTCTTGGTATACGCCCCAACAGGGCAATAGAAGCAGTGATGTGGACAGATGTATATGAAGAAGTCAGCAGAGGGCATAGTAGTTTGAGGTTAGCTACCAAAATCGAAGGCCTGAATCACAAACAGTAAGGAGCAGTTGGTTCAAAAGTCAAATTGTGGAGCAGAAGCAAGCAATAGTTTATCCGGGAGACTTATTTACGAATGAGTTTAACAGGAAGGCTCTTCCCCATTCAGAAGACTGTGTAGTCGTATACGGAGCAGAAGCAGGAAAGGGTTTGCAAGCAAAGGGAGCAGGCGAACAAGAACGAGTCTTAGTCAGCCATTTAATGGCAGCAGTATGTTTGCTCGAAAATATTAGTCGGGCATTTAACAAGGATTGTACTCACTGCTTGTAAATGCCACAAGACTCAAATCCAAGTGAAACCGCCTTGTGCGAGAGCATGCACGGTGGTGTGAGAGGACAGATAGCGAAAATTCTTTTTCGCTATCTTCCTACTCGATTATGGGTTCTGGAGGGGTTAGGTTCCCGATAGCTATAAGGAACGGGTTAGGGCAATTAAATCTTCTTGTGTATCCGGAAACTTACCACATCACGTCAAAATTCCGATAGCAATCGAAACCAATTATTAAGCCTTCGTAGTCGTTGCATTTTTTCAACTACAGAATGTGCGGTTGGTTTGCCAATGCTATGAACTGTCAATTATAGCAGTGGTTTTTTGGAATTTGGTATTTGAAGCTTGGAAATTGGAATTTTTCGTGTAATGGGTATTATAACGGATACTGATAATTTTATTACTATAGGGACATGCTATACGCAATAAGGACTAATTCCCTTCCGTTATATCACTAGTTAGCAGGCTAATCCCCTCTAACCCCTAACCCCTTTATAGCTAAACCCCTCTCTATGTAATACAGCTACTTTCACTAACCCTAACTAATTATGACTGTAGCTAAAATCTCTCCGCGGCAGAAGATGATCAACGTGATGTATTTGATCTTGACCGCCATGCTGGCCCTGAATGTGTCGGCTGAAATCCTCAAGGCCTTTTTCCTGATGGAAACATCTATGGACAAGACGAGCGTCAATGTCCAACAGAAAAATGACGCACTACTTGCCGCTTTTGATAGACATTTGGGCACGCAGCCTGAGCTTACTCGTCCTTTTTATTTAAAAGCGAAGGAAGCGGAAAAACTTTCATCCGAATTTAACCAGTACGTGGAGAACCTGAAAAATGTATTGATCTCTGAAACAGGTGGTCGTGAAGAAGGAGAAGCAGGACTCAAAACCGAATTAGTGGGCAAAGACAATATTGAAACCCATGCTGGTATCTTAGTCAATGATAAACGTGGCGATGAATTCAAAAAGAAAATCAATGAAACCAGGCAGAAACTGCTAGCCCTGCTGCCTGAAGAAGATCAAAAGAAGATTATCAGTGATTTGGTGGCCGATGATTATGGGACACAAACTTGGGAGTCGTTTCATTTTGAGCATTCTCCTTTGGCTGCCGTAGTGGCCATGATGTCCAAGATTCAGAATGATTGTAAGGTTACCACCAATGATGTGCTTGAAAGGCTCTACGACCATATTGGAGGCACCTCTCTGCCCATCGATCGTATTGAAGCGGCCATTGTGCCAAAATCAAATTATATGATGCGAGGCGACGAGTTTTCTGCGGATATTTTTCTCACTGCCTATTCCAGTCGTCAAGCGCATGAAATTTATATTGATGGAGAAAAGGTGGCTGATGAGAATGGAAAGTTTACGTATAAAATCCCTACCTCAAATACCGGCTCTCATACCCTCAATGGTGAAATCTGGGTGCGTGAATCTGATTCCTTAAGAAAGTATCCTTTCAGCACCACCTATAATGTCTTTAATGGGGGAGCCAGCATTTCTGCCGACAATACACGGATACTCTATACAGGCATTGATAATCCATTGACGATTACTGCCCCTGGAATTGCCCCGAGCAATCTCAGAGTAGACGTTAGCGGGGGCACACTAATAAGAGAGGCCGATAGCAAATACAGTATTAAAGCCACAACTACAGGAAAGATTCGCGTAAAGGTTGCGGCCCGAGATGACTATGGCAACTGGAAACCAATGGGAGAAGAGGAGTTCTTGGTGAGAAATCTCCCACCACCTGAAGTGAATTATGGAACCCTAGATGGGACAAAAGTCTATACGAAAGGAGCCATAATTGCTCAACAAAGAATGATTGCAGGTCTTGGTGGTATTTATTTTAAAGGATTACAATACAAAGTTTTATCCTATCAAATGACCATCATTGATCCACGCAGAGGAATGGGGGGTACAATCAACGTAAATGGACAACTTGCAAACGCCGCCGCACAATCAGCATTGAGCGCAATGGCTCCCGGTTCAATGGTCGTTTTCGATAATATTCGAGTAGATAAAATGCCAGATCGTTTCTTTCAATTAACCCTTAGAACTAGATAATTATGAAAATATGGATTTTAAATGTCATGATGCTTTTGGCAGTGAGCCAAGTAGCCGGACAATACGAAGATTTTTATGACGATGTGGATTCTAGTATAGAAGAGATCACGATACAAACTTGGCTATCCGATTTTGATCCTTATAGCAGCAGTTATGAGAGCGTTCCCGAATTTGCCAAGGCACGAGTTCCAGACCAAAGTGTATGGGATTATCCGGACCTGCGTGAGGCGGATGTATCTTGGATGACTCGCTATGAACGTATCATCGATACCCGCCAAAAAATGAATATGGTACTGCGCTATCCCAAGCTCAGTGTTTTTGACCTCATGCTTAAATTGGCATTGATGGAAGGTGGTCCGACTATTTATAGCGACCGAGAGTTTCAAAAGGAAATTACATCAAAGGAAATAAAAGGTCTCTTGGAGTATACCATTATTGTGGATGTTCCAGATGGATATGGTGGGACAGCGCAAAAGGAATACAAAGACATAATTGAAAAGGAAAAATTAGTAAAGATTCAAGTAATGGAAGATTGGATCTTTGATAAAAAGCACGGAAGAATGTATCCGCGTATTGTGGCGCTGGCTATTGTGTATCAGCCTGTAGTGGCTGGTGGTTCAGTAGAATTGCCCGATCAGACTCTTTTTTGGATCAAATACAGCGACGCTCGTCCATACTTTATCAATGCCGAGGTATTTAATAGAAATATGGCTGCTCATATTTCAATGGATCATTTTTTCCAAGCAAGGATGTTTGATTCGCAGATTATCAAAGAGCCAAACGTATTCGATTATCCAATCAAATACTATCCAGAATATGAAGACAATGGTTTGGCAGCCTTGCTTAAGAGTGAAGAAATTAAAAACGAGCTCTTTGTGATGGAGCACGATTTATGGGAATACTAGTTTTTCATTGGTTCATATAGTTTGAGAAGGCCGGGGATTTATTTCTCCGGCTTTTTTGTTTTTCCTTTCCGCGGAGCCATTTTTGCGAAAACTTATTCAATCGGCATGAAACAAATTATCGAATGTGTTCCCAATTTTAGCGAAGGAAACGACCTGAGCATCATCCGTCAGATCACTGCGGAAATCGAAAAAATTGATGGAGTTAAATTGCTCGATGTAGATCCAGGAAAAGCCACCAATAGAACGGTTGTAACCATAGTTGGAGAGCCAGAGCCCGTAATTCATGCCGCATTTATGGCTATTAAAAAGGCGGCTGAACTGATTGATATGAGCAAACATTCAGGCGAACACCCTCGAATGGGCGCTACCGATGTTTGTCCGCTTATCCCTGTTTCAGGAATCAGCATGGTAGAAACTGCGGAATATGCGGTGAAATTGGCCAAACGTGTCGGCGAAGAATTGAATATACCTGCCTATCTATACGAAAATGCCCAGCCCAATAGAGAGCGCAGCAACCTTTCGCTTATTCGTGCTGGCGAATACGAGGGCTTCTTCAAAAAAATCAAAGAGCCGAAATGGAAACCTGATTTCGGTCCTGCGGAATATTCTGCGCGGTCTGGAGCAACCTGTATTGGTGCCCGCGAATTTTTGATTGCCTATAATATCAACCTCAATACCAAATCAACCCGCCTCGCTAATTCTGTAGCATTCGATGTACGTGAAGCTGGCCGTGTGAAAAGAGAAGGGCATCCTGTTCTTGGCGAATTGGTATTGGACGCTAATGGGGAGCCAGAACGTATTCCTGGAAAATGTAAATCAACCAAAGCCATTGGATGGTATATCGAGGAATATGGAATTGCTCAAATTTCCATGAACCTCACCAATTACCTTATTACCCCGGTACATATAGCCTTTGATGCAGTTTGCGAATCTGCCCAAAGCAGAGGCTTACGCGTTACAGGTTCTGAATTGGTTGGATTGATTCCCTTAAAAGCCATGCTTGACGCAGGAACGTATTTCTTGGAGAAACAAGGACGGTCCTTAGGAGTGAGCGAAGGAGAACTCATCCATATTGCGGTGAAATCATTGGGATTAGATGAACTTGGCCCATTCGATCCAAATAAAAAAATCATCGAATACCAATTGCGAAATAGGGAAGATGAAAAGCTGATCTCTATGACCGCAAAAGCCTTGGCCTACGAAACAGCTTCGGAAAGTCCAGCACCAGGTGGTGGTTCGGTTTCTGCCTACGCAGGAGCTCTCGGAACAGCATTGGGAACCATGGTGGCGAACTTATCTGCAGGAAAAAGAGGATGGGAAGACCGAAGCAATTATTTCTCAGAAAAGGGGGCTGAGGGACAAAGCATTCTAAAGAAACTGCTCTCTCAAGTAGATGAAGATACCCGCGCCTTTAATGCTATCATGGATAGTTTCGGGTTGCCTAAAGGAACGGATGAAGAGAAAGCAATACGTAGCAAGGCAATCAAAGATGCGACCATCAATGCCTGTATAGTGCCTTTTGAAGTGATGAAGACGGCCTTCGCAGCATTGCCAATGATCTCCGCCATGGTAGCTGAGGGCAATCCAAATTCAGTAACCGATGCGGGTGTTGGAGCTTTATGCATTCGTACAGCTGTAACTGGTGCTTATCTCAATGTAAAGGTAAATTCTGCCGGCCTAAAGGATAAATCGGAAATTGAAGGTTTATTGAAAGAAGCGGAAGAAGTATTTCAACAAACGGAACAGCAGGTGGGGCAGATTCTGAAAGACGTAGAAGCAAAAATTTAAAAATAATAAAAGCCGGTTTATACGCCGGCTTTTCTTTTAAATATCGGTACAGTAGAACAAGGCTCTCCATACATGAGACTCTTCACAAAGGGCGCAAGAATCCGGGTAATTTCCATATAAGCTCCCGTAGGTATAGGTTTATCAAAACAGCCCTTAATCACCACCAGTTTGTCTTGGAATTCACTTGCATCAAAATCAGACAAAGCACGTTGATATAAGGAGGTTTCTAAATCTTCCAAATCACCAAAAACAAAGCCTTTTGTCATCGGACTTAATTTTTGAGCAATCAGCATATAGGCCCATGTCGGAACAATAGCATCTGCAGAGCAAATAACTGAAACATAGCTGTCTTGGTATTGATTCCAGTCATTCGTTTTGATAAACTCACGGAAATCTTTCTCACGCAGAATCAGCCCTTGAAAGAGCTGCTCCTTCATGTCGAATACCAGCCTTTTGCCTTCAGGGTAGAAGTCTTCGAGATTGATAGTAACCAAGGGACTGCTTGCTACGCGATTGATTATTTCTTCGGTCATGCTGCAAAGGTATCAAAGATTTTGCCGTGATGATTTTACTGCCAATTTAACTTACAGTACTAACTTTTATAGCATTGGTTCTCGACTTCTCATGAATCGGCATGCTGGCTGTATTGATGACCAAATCATCTTTAAATACCATATTGTTTTCACGGAGTATATCGATTACGTCGTTAAAGGTTTCATCAGTGGATGAATACTTATCGTAAAAGAAGCCACGAACACCCCAAACCAGGTTGAGTGTATTCAAGAGGGGAAGATTATTGGTGAAGATAAAGATATTGGCTCTTGGACGGTAGCTTCCAATTTTGAATCCGGTATACCCTGAACGTGTCATGGAAACAATGGCTCTTGCGTTTAAATGCGCCGACATTCTAACGGCCGTGAAGCAAACCTCATCGGATAAGAAAGTTGAAGAATCTTCGCTAGGTCTTTGTCCTTTAAAATACACATCGCCTCGCGCCTCCACGTTCCGTACGATGCGTTCCATGGCTTGCACCACTCTAATTGGGTAGGCGCCAACAGATGTCTCAGCACTTAACATAACAGCATCTGCACCATCGAGCACAGCATTGGCTACGTCATTTGCTTCGGCCCGTGTTGGAGTTGGGCTCTGAATCATACTTTCCATCATTTGGGTAGCGATGATAACCGGCTTACTTGCTAGGATACATTTTTTAACAATCTCTTTTTGTATGATTGGCACTTCCTCCATTGGCATTTCTACGCCAAGGTCTCCACGTGCTACCATAATACCATCCGTAATGGCAATGATATCGTCGATACACTTAACGGCTTCAGGCTTTTCGATTTTAGCGATTATGCGTGCATGAGAACCATGTTCTGTGATGATTTTTCTTAGTAGGCGAATATCATCTGGCTTACGAACAAAGGAAAGGCCAATCCATTCCACCTCATGCTGCAAAGCAAATTCGAGGTCAGCAAGGTCCTTTTCCGTAAGAGCAGGAATGGATAAATCTGAATTCGGTAGGTTAAAGCCTTTTTTCGATGAAAGAACTCCTCCGTGAATAACGCGGGCTTTTACAGTATGATCATCCACAATTTCTTCGAATACGAGCTCTAGCTTTCCGTCATCCAAAAGCACCTTCTCTCCGGGCTTCACATCTTTTGCAAGTTTATCATAACTCACAAAGATTTTTTCAGCCGTGCCTATGCAATCGATAGAGCTGAGCAATATTTCATGACCTCTTTCCAGGGTGATGGAATTATTTTCTACCATTCCGATACGCAATTTCGGACCTTGAAGGTCGAAGAGCATGCATACATTGGAACGCAATTCAGCATTGATTTTTTTAATGTTTTCTATGACAAGTGCATGATCTTCATGCGAACCATGTGAGCCATTTATGCGGCAAACATCAACCCCTGTATAGATAATTTCTTTCAGGGTTTCATAAGAAGCAGTAGCCGGACCGATGGTGGCTACTATTTTGGTTTTGTTAAAATTAGTTTTATAACTCACAGTACTAAGTTTGCTTTTGATTTAAGTGATTCTGGCTTTACGTCGAACAAATGTACGATTCCAGTTATTTCTTTGAGTGTGTTAATTACACTAAGGTAAAAGGTTCTATCGATATCTCCTTCAAGTTTCAAATAAAAATCTACCACTTTTTGCTCGGGAATAAGGAATCCTGTGCCCGATTTATTCCCTAATATGGTCCAGCGCTGGTAGATTTCTTCTTCATTCAAATTATAAAAGAGGGGAAAATAACTTTCAGGAGCTCCGCGTTTCGAAGTAAATACAAGTTCATTACCTCTTTGTAATGGGAGCCTTAATTTTTGCTCCACCCACCAACACAGAGTATGCGCTGGTAGGGCACTTACCATAGCAATGAGCTTGAAATTATAATCCGGTTCAAATTCTAAATACGTTTTTTTCACCGCCTATTTCTAATCGCCGGTGCAAGTTAAGGGAATAGTCATGAAAACATTTTGTTTGTGATTTAAAGCTAAAAGTTTGTTATTTGCACCCAATAAAAACCCGAACAAATGTCTGATATTGCATCTAGAGTAAAGTCCATCATCATCGATAAACTCGGTGTTGAAGAAAGCGAAGTAACACAAGAAGCTAGCTTCACCAACGATTTGGGAGCTGACTCATTGGATACCGTTGAGTTGATCATGGAATTCGAAAAAGAGTTCAACATCGCAATTCCTGATGACCAAGCTGAGAAAATCGGTACTGTTGGTCAAGCAGTTTCTTATATCGAACAAAACGCTAAGTAATTAAGATTCCTGTATGCAACTTAAACGAGTTGTCGTTACTGGGTTAGGTGCCCTTACACCAATAGGAAACACGGTTTCAGAATACTGGAACGGCCTTTCTAATGGTGTAAGTGGTGCTAATCTTATTACCAAATTCGATGCGAGCAAGTTCCGAACGAAGTTTGCTTGTGAGCTCAAGGGTTTTGATCCGCTGAATTTCATTGATAGAAAAGAAGCGAGAAAAATGGATCCTTATACCCAGTATGCGGTTGTGGTAGCGGATGAGGCGGTAGCTGATTCTGGTATCAACGCAGAAGGGATTGACCACAATCGAGTTGGGGTGATTTGGGGATCTGGAATTGGTGGCCTACGTAGCTTTCTTGATGAGGCAATTGAATTTGCTCGTGGCGATGGTACGCCGCGTTTCAATCCTTTCTTTATCCCAAAAATGATTTCCGATATTGCTGGAGGTCATATTTCCATTAAATATGGATTTAGAGGTCCGAACTTTACAACAGTTTCGGCCTGTGCGTCTTCCAATAACGCCATTGTCGATGCGTTCAACTATATCCGATTAGGAATGGCTACGGCCTTCGTAACCGGCGGCTCTGAAGCTTGTGTGAATGAGGCTGCCATGGGCGGTTTCAATGCCATGAAAGCCTTATCTGAAAGAAACGACGACTACGCTACAGCCTCTCGTCCCTTTGATTTAACACGCGATGGATTTGTACTGGGTGAAGGTGCAGGAGCATTGGTACTTGAAGAGTACGAGCATGCCAAAGCACGTGGAGCAAAAATCTATGCGGAAATCGTAGGAGGAGGTCTTTCGGCCGATGCTTACCATATTACCGCTCCGCATCCGGATGGACTTGGTGCCACAACAGTTATGCAAAATGCCTTACAAGATGCAGAAATGCGTCCAGAAGACATTGACTATGTGAACGTACACGGTACCTCTACCCCACTGGGCGATTTGAGTGAGTCAAAAGCGATTGGCCATGTATTTGGTGAGCATGCGTATAAGCTCAATATCAGTTCTACAAAATCCATGACAGGTCACTTGCTTGGTGCTGCTGGAGCGGTAGAAGCGATTGCGGGAATTTTGGCCATGCAACATAGTTTGATACCTCCAACAATCAATCATACCACGGATGATCCGGAGTTTGATTCTAAACTCAATTTTACTTTTAACAAAGCGCAAAAGCGTGAAGTGAAGGCGGTATTGAGTAATACCTTCGGCTTTGGAGGTCATAATGTGTCTGTGATTTTCAAAAAAGTAGATTAATAGCCAGCACGTTGAAATCGGCTATCCTGAATCGGCTTTTCGGAACTAACAGAAAATCAAACAACCCCAAACTTAAAAATCTTCATCACCTGTTGGGTTTTCGACCTGGCAAGATGGCGCTCTATGAGCAAGCTTTTCGGCATAATTCCTATGTCAACCAGAATTTCCCTGATGAAACAGGTGTACTCAGCAATGAGCGCTTAGAATACCTCGGCGACGCGGTCCTCGATTGTGTTGTGGCTGAAGTATTATTTCTCACCTACCCGAACAAAGGAGAAGGTTTTCTCACAGAAACTCGGGCAAAGATTGTAAGTAGAGCTATGTTAGGCGAACTTGCGGTTAAAATGGGTCTTGATGAACTTATACAATACGGCAAAGGACTCGGAAACAATAAACAGGTAATGCGTTCCCTGAGTGGTAATGCATTGGAAGCTCTGATGGGAGCCATATATATCGATAAGGGGTATAAATTTACGCGTAAATATATCATCAAAAAGGTGCTGAAAAATTACGTGGATATCCATGAATTGGTTCAGGTGGAAGTGAATTTTAAAAGCCGATTGATAGAATGGTCGCAAAAAAAACGCCGAGAAGCGGTTTTTGAATTGGTAGAAGAAAAACAAAAAGGACGCTCAAAAGTATATGTGATGAGCGCCAAAGTAGACGGCGTAGAATTTGGCCGTGGCGAAGAATTTTCAAAGAAAAAAGCCGAACAGGAAGCCGCTCGATTGGCGTGCATCCGTTTGGAAATAATAGCATCATGAACGATAAACAAATCAAATCAGCACTAATCTCCGTATTCTATAAAGATGGGCTAGATGAGATTGCAAAAGAATTGCATCAGCAAGGAGTAAAGATTTATTCTACTGGAGGAACCCAAACCTATTTAGAAAAACTAAATATACCATGCGTAGCAGTAGAATCTGTTACTGGTTATCCATCCATCCTCGGTGGACGGGTTAAAACCTTGCATCCTTCTGTTTTTGGCGGAATCTTGGGCCGACGTTATGTGGAAAGTGATTTGGCTGAAATGAGCGAATTCAATATTCCAGAAATTGATTTGGTGATTGTCGATCTATACCCTTTTGAAGAAACCCTTCAGAATACATCCGAGGAAGCTTCTATCATTGAGAAAATTGATATTGGAGGTCCTTCGATGATTCGTGCTGCTGGGAAAAATTTCCGTGATTTAACGGTATTGGCCGATAAAAACGAATACCCAGCTCTCTTAGCTTTATTGCACATGCAAAAGGGTATAACCACCCTCGAACAGCGACGCATGTTTGCTGCCAAAGCTTTTGAGGTGGTGATGAATTATGATATTGCCATCAATAACTACTTTAATGGGGATATCTACCGCCCATTACGTGGAAAAAGAAGTCTTCGCTACGGCGAAAATCCACATCAGGATTCTGGATTCTTTGGCGATACAAACGAACTTTTTGAGCAATTAAACGGCAAAGAACTTTCCTATAATAATTTGGTGGATGTAGATGCTGCTTTGCAGTTGATTGCTGAATTCAAGGAAACCACTTTTGCGATCTTTAAACATACCAACGTTTGCGGAATAGCACAGCGTGATACGGTAAAAGCCTCTTGGGATGCCGCTTTGGCTGGCGACTCAGAATCCGCTTTTGGTGGGGTGCTAATTACCAATAAAACAGTAGACGTAGCAACGGCTGAAGCCATCAATGAAATATTCTTTGAAGTATTGGTTGCACCGTCATACGACGAAGCCGCCTTGGCCATTTTGAAGGGCAAGAAAAACAGAATTGTACTTTTGCAAAAGAAACAATTGGAGCCTGGCATGCAGTATCGCTCGATATTGAATGGTACCATTGTTCAACACAGTGATGTGGGCAATTTCCAAGAGTGGAAAGAAGCTGGAGCACGTGAAGCAAGTGAAACAGAGAAGGCTGATTTATCCTTCGCGAATAGTGTTTGCAAACATCTGAAATCAAATGCAATAGCGTTAATTAAGGGACGTCAATTAGTTGGTAAGGGTTGCGGACAAACGAGTCGTATTGATGCCTTGCGTCATGCAGTAGAAAAAGCCAAACAATTCAACTTTGATTTAAATGGTTCGGTGATGGCCTCTGATGCCTTTTTCCCTTTCGATGATTGTGTGAAATTAGGACATGCGGAAGGAGTGATTGGCTTCATTCAACCAGGAGGTTCAATTCGCGATCAAGATTCCATCGACTATTGTGTGGAAAACGGATTGGTGATGATTATCACTGGTCAACGGCACTTTCGTCATTAGCCGAAAATAGTGGTTGATTGGTCATTTATGCTACCTACTAGTTTGCAGTAAAAAAGAATTCCTTTGAATTCAACAAAAAAAATGACCAGCCAGTAGAATTAGTCAGCAAAGTATTGGTATTTTGCGGGAAATAAAGTAGATGACAACGATATTGGGGAACAGATAATGGGAATGTTCAATTTTTTAGTGCAAGAACTGGCGATTGACCTTGGAACGGCAAATACGCTTATCATCCACAAAGACAAAGTGGTGGTGGACCAACCTTCTATCATTGCCATCAACAGGACGACCAATCAAGTAATTGCAATCGGTCATCAGGCGATGCAGATGCATGGAAAAGTTCATGAGGATATCAAGACCATTCGTCCGCTTAAAGACGGAGTAATTGCCGACTTTAACGCCGCGGAACAAATGATACGTGGAATGATTCGAATGATTAATCCGGGCAAACGTTTCTTTTCTCCTCAACTGCGTATGGTTATTTGCATCCCTTCAGGAATAACTGAAGTTGAAAAAAGAGCGGTACGTGACTCAGCTGAAAGGGCTGGTTCCAAAGAAGTTTACTTGATTCATGAGCCAATGGCAGCGGCGATTGGTATCGGTATCGACGTAAGTGAGCCGATGGGTAATATGATCATCGATATAGGCGGTGGTACAACAGAGATTGCGGTTATCGCCTTGGGCGGTATCGTATGCGATGAGTCTATTCGCGTAGCGGGTGATGAGTTTACTTTAGATATCTTAGAATACATGCGTCGTCAGCATAATCTGCTGATTGGCGAACGTTCTGCGGAGCGTATAAAAATTGAAGTTGGAGCGGCTCTTCCTGAATTGGAAAGTCCACCAGAGGATTATGCGGTAAACGGACGTGACTTGATGACGGGTATCCCGAAACAAATCACTGTTTCTTATTCGGAAATTGCTTTGGCCTTGGATAAGTCCATCTGTAAAATCGAAGAAGCCATCTTGCGTGCCTTGGAATTAACGCCTCCAGAGCTATCTGCGGATATTTACCAAACTGGTCTATATCTAACCGGTGGTGGAGCCCTTCTAAGAGGGTTAGATAAAAGGATTTCGGCCAAAACGAAACTCCCTGTGTATGTGGCTGATGATCCTTTGAGAGCAGTAGTGCGCGGAACAGGTATCGCCTTGAAGAATATCCATAATTTCAAATTTCTCATGACATGAGACCAATAGCGCATGCGTAATCTTTTCTTATTCATACAGCGCTTCTATGTCTTTTTTGTTTTTCTGTTACTCCTTGTCCTTTCCTTTTTCATTTTAGTTAGCAATAACCTCTATCAGCGTTCTGCATTTATCAATACCTCAAATGTGGTAGCTGGCGAATTGTTTACGGTGGTCAGTGATGTGCGAAGCTACTTTAAGCTAAAGAAAGAGAATGAAATGCTCCTGGACGAAAATGCCCGCCTCAAATCATTGATGCGTTCTGCGTATTATGTGGATACAGTGAGTGCCATTGTTATCAATGATAGCGTGTATAAGCAGCACTATTCATATATCGATGCGCAGGTAATCAATAACTCCGTAGATAAGAAATACAATTATATTACCCTGAATCGTGGAGCCATTCATGGAGTTAAAAAACACCAAGGAGTGATTTGTCAAGAGGGTGTTGTTGGAGTGGTTGTGAAAGTTTCCGACCGCTTTTGTACCGTGATGAGTGTACTGAACCGAAAAACGAGCATTCCTCCTAAGATTGATAGCCTGATGTATTTTGGATCTGTGAAATGGGATGGTTCGGCGTTTAATTATGCCCAGCTAACCGAAATCATTCGCTTTGTACCGATTAAAGCGGGACAAAAGGTCTATACCTCAGGATATTCAGAACATTATCCAGAAGGAGTATTGATTGGAGAAATTGAGGAAGTGCAGTTGAAAGAGGATAGTGAATTTTATAATATCCAAGTGAAGCTATCTACTAACTTCACCTCCTTACGTTCCGTATATATCGTTCAGAATCTATTTAAGGAGCAAATCTTGGAATTGGAAGACGAAACCAGAGGGGAGGACGATAATGGGCATTAGAATAGCACGGAATTTCTTCGCGTTTTTTATATTGCTTCTGCTCCAGGTATTTGTAGTAGGAAAGCTCAATGTCACACCGCTTATTCAGCCGAATATTTTATTACTCTTTTTCCTGACTTTGCCGATTAACCTGAAACCTGTTCCAACCCTTTTATTAGGGTTTACCGGAGGCTTGCTTCTAGATATGTTCAATAATTCTGCGGGATTTAATAGTACTGCCCTCTTGCTGATGTGCTATGCACGCGTTTACTATATCCGAAACTTTGCCCATTACGACGTGGTAGAGTCGGGAGTAAATCCAGGTTTGAGCACCATGGGTTATCGCTGGTTTATTTTGTTCTCGGTAGTGATGGTAAGTATCTATCAAATTGTCTATGCATTTATTGAAAGTTTTGGCTTTCGCTATATTGCCGAAAACATTTTGTCAGCAGTTTTAAGCGGAGCCGTTTCTTTGTGCTTAATTTTGCTCTTTCAATTATTGTTTTATCGCACGAAGAGGAATACATAATGGGCAATAAGGGCCGACAATGGTTTTATTATGGTTTGTTTCTGCTGGTAGGAGTGGCCTTTGTGGTGCGCTTGTTTTCCATTCAGGTGCTCGACGACCGGTATAAAAGCCTTTCAAAAGATAATTTTCTAAAGAAGGTTATTCAGTTTCCTCCGCGTGGTTTAATCTACGATCGGAATGGTACCCTCATGGTATATAACGACGCAACCTTTGATTTGATGGTAGTGCCTCGTCAGGTAAAAGACTTAGATACAGCGGAGTTTTGTCGCCTCTTAAAAATGACGCCGGAGACTTTCATCAAAAAAATGAATAAATGCAGCGTGAATACGTATCGGAGCTCTGTATTTGAAAAGCAAATTTCCGCCTTGACTTATGCAGGTTTTCAGGAACATCTTTTTGAGTTTCCGGGTTTCTATATGGAAATTAGAACCGACCGCCGCTATAAGGGGAAAAGTGCCGCGCACGTGCTTGGTAGCATTGGCGAAGTAAATGATAAAATCATCGAAAATTCAAATGGTTATTACCGTCAAGGGGAATATATCGGTATCTCAGGAATTGAACGGAGCTATGAAGAAGTGCTCCGTGGTACAAAAGGGGTGAAAAATATCATTGTCGACGTACGTAATCGAACAGTTGGCCCCTATTTTGATGGGGCCTATGATACGGCTGCTGTTTCTGGTAAAAGCATCTATACAACTCTTGATGCGAACCTTCAATCCTATGGAGAAGCTTTGATGGCAGGTAAGATTGGTTCGGTAGTAGCCATTGAGCCCGCAACAGGAGAAATTTTAGCCCTTATTTCCTCACCAGCTTATGATCCGAATTTATTGATTGGTCGCCAACGTGGAAACAATTTCATCAAGCTAATGCATGATCCACTCAAACCTTTGTTTAATCGTCCTTTGAGTGCGCCTTATCCTCCTGGATCCATCTTTAAAGCTATCTCTTCACTTATTGCACAACAAGAGGGTGTCTTGAAACCAGACACTAGGTATCCCTGCGGCGCTGGTTATAAAGTGGGTTCCCATCGTATAAAATGCAGTCACGTTCATCCATCACCTTTAGACCTACGAGGCGCATTGACCCAATCATGTAACCCTTATTTCTGCTATGTGTTCCGAAGCATAGTAGACCAGCGTAAATTTAGCACCTTTGAAGAATCGTATAATAATTGGCATGATCACCTAGAAACTTTCGGGATAGGGGTACGCTTGGGTATTGACCTATATGGCGAGGGCAAAGGAATTTTAAAAGGCGCCGATTATTATAACCGACTCTATGGCAAAGGCTCTTGGAAAGGCTCTACGATTATTTCAGTAGCCATTGGGCAGGGAGAATTAGGTGTTACGCCGCTTCAAATGGCCAATGTAATGGCTATCATTGCCAATAGAGGCTATTATATCACGCCCCATGTGTTGCGTTATGTAGATTCAGCGGGCTTGCAAGTTCCGAAGTTTGAGAAGCGCTATTGTTCGGTAGACCCAAAATATTTCCCAATTGTGGTGGAGGGAATGGCTGACGTAGTGAAAATGGGAACAGCTCGGATAGCGCAAATTGATAGTGTGGAGGTTTGCGGAAAGACCGGAACAGCGCAAAACCCGCATGGGAAAGACCATTCTATCTTTTTTGCCTTCGCGCCCAAAAACAATCCCACAATCGCCATTGCAGTGGTGGTAGAAAATTCGGGGTATGGCTCGCAATGGGCAGCACCAATCGCCAGTTTAATGATTGAACGATACCTGTTCCCTGAAAGAGAACAAGTGAAACGAAAATACCTTGAAGACCGCATGTTAAATGCCGACTTGATCAGCCAAAAACAAGGAAATGAACAAGTATCGCACTAATGACGCATTTGAAGCCGGTGGTTTAGACTGGGGTACAATCTTCCTCTTTATAGGAATGGTCTTATTTGGATGGATAGCTATTTATTCGGCAGTTTATAACCCAGACAATTCGAGCATCTTTGATATTAGCCAAAACTATGGTAGGCAAATGTTGTTTATCGGAGTGAGTGTGGTTGTGGCGGCCGCCATCCTCATTATCGATGCAAAATTTTATCCGGCATTTGCTTATGGTTTTTATGGATTAGCCATCTTCCTCTGTATAGCGGTAATTTTTATTGGCGCAGAAACAAAAGGTGCGAAATCTTGGTTTGCCATTGGCGGATTCAAATTTCAGCCTGTAGAGCTGGCAAAATATGCAACGGCCTTAAGTCTTGCGAAGTATTTGAGTGCCTATGATGTGTCCTTCAAAGTGCTTCGCGTAAAGCTGATTTCCTTTGGAATCATTTTATTGCCACTCATTCTGGTACTCTTGCAAAATGACACAGGAAGTGCCTTGGTATTCTTGGCCTTTTTCTTGGTTTTGTATAGAGAAGGATTGCCGACCTGGGTTATCGTCATGGCCTTTTATTTGGCGCTTCTATTCATCCTTACTCTCGTATTAGAAGACCCAGATATCTTGATCTATATACTCTTGGGAGTAGGGTCATTAGTAGCCATTGGTATGCGAAAGAATCGGAACATGCTTTTTGTAGTACTGGGCGTTCTGATTGTCTCGGTGGCTGCAATTAAGTCGGTTGATTTTGTGTTTAATGAAGTATTGCAAGAACACCAACGTGCGCGGATCAATGTACTGTTTGGTAAAGGAGGGGATGACTATAATGTGCGGCAGTCGAAGATTGCCATTGGGTCGGGAGGTTTATTCGGACAAGGCTTTTTGAATGGCACACAAACGCGCTACGACTATGTGCCAGAGCAGTCTACAGACTTTATTTACTGCACCGTAGGAGAAGAATATGGCTTTGTTGGCGCGGCAGGAGTAGTCGTGATGTTTGTTGTATTAATGATGCGTATCGTGAAGCTGGCTGAACGACAGAAGAATAAGTTTAGTAGAATCTATGCCTATAGTGTAGCCTGCATCTTATTCGTCCACTTTACAATAAATATAGGAATGACAATAGGATTGATGCCGGTTATTGGAATTCCTTTGCCCTTTTTTAGCTATGGAGGATCTTCCTTGCTGGGCTTTACGGTATTATTATTCACCCTGCTCAAGTTGGATGCGAACAGGGTGAACGAAATGCAAAGTTTACACGACTAGTCTTATTTCTGAGCCAATTCGGCTGCTGCTTTCACGAAGCGCACGAATAATGGGTGTGGATTGTCGACCGTACTGCGGTATTCTGGATGGAATTGAACTCCCACGAACCAAGGATGATCCGCAATCTCTACAATCTCTACCAAATGGGCATCGGGATTAATACCGGTGCATTGCATTCCTGCTTTTTCGAAGGCTTCCAAATAGTGGTTATTGAACTCAAAACGATGACGATGACGCTCTTGTATTTTGCTCTTTCCGTAGGCTTGGTAAGCTTTGCTGCCTTTTGTTAATTGGCAAGCATAGGCTCCTAAACGCATGGTTCCGCCTTTTTTGGTGATGCTCTTTTGTTCGGCCATCATGTCTATAACAGGGTCGCTGGTATTTGGGTCCATTTCGCTAGAAGAAGCACCCGGAATACCCACCACATTACGCGCAAATTCTACCACGGCACATTGCATGCCTAAACAGATGCCAAGGAATGGAACTTTGTTTTCACGAACGTATTTGATTGTCACTATTTTTCCTTCAATACCACGTTCCCCAAATCCAGGTGCTACCAAAACGCCGTCAAATGATTTCAACTTACTGGCAACATTTTCTTCATTTATTAATTCAGAGTGGATATACTGAACCTTTACTTTGGTCTCATTTTCAGAGCCTGCATGAATAAAAGCTTCAGCGATGGATTTATAGGCATCTGGAAGCTCAACGTATTTTCCAACAATGGCAATATTGATTTCTTGTTTCGGGTTTTTTAACCTCCACAAAAATTTCTTCCAGCTTTCTAAATCTGGCTCTACTTTATTGGATAATTTCAAATGAGAGAGAATCACTTTGTCAAGCTTTTCTTTCTGCATTTTCAAAGGCACATCGTAGATGGTTTCTACGTCGATTGATTCAATTACTGCATTGGCCTTCACATTGCAGAAAAGGGCAATTTTATTTTTTAGGTCATTGCTTAAATCATGTTCGGTCCGGCATACGAGTACATCCGGTTGAACGCCATATTCCAACATTGTCTTAACCGAGTGTTGGGTAGGTTTTGTTTTAAGTTCTTTGGCAGCAGCGAGATATGGCACCAAGGTCAAGTGAATAACCGCACATTCGTGGTCTTCTTTCTCCCAGATAATCTGACGAACAGTTTCAATAAACGGCAATGACTCAATATCACCCACAGTACCACCTAATTCAGTGATGACGATATCGTAATCACCCGTTTCGCCAAGTAGGCAAATGCGGCGTTTGATTTCGTCGGTAATATGAGGAACAACCTGAACCGTCTTTCCAAGAAATTGACCATCACGTTCTTTGTCGATTACCGTCTGGTAAATACGTCCTGTCGTTACGTTATTGGCTTGTGAAGTAGTTACTCCCAAGAAACGCTCATAGTGACCAAGATCTAAATCCGTTTCGGCACCGTCATCCGTTACATAGCATTCACCATGCTCGTATGGGTTCATTGTGCCTGGGTCAATATTGATGTATGGATCGAATTTTTGAATGGTAACTCGATATCCTCTGGCCTGAAGAAGCTTCGCCAGTGATGCTGATATAATCCCTTTTCCTAAGGAAGAAGTAACCCCTCCCGTTACGAAAATGTACTTTGTTTTTGACATGTGCCGTTATTCGTATACGGGGCGCAAAGTTAGCGTTTATTTGGCAGCGGGCAGGACTTGTGAATAAGTAAGAGAGAAATTATTTAAGAAGAGCACCTCTCGTTTTGGTCCCGTCAAATAGTTTCCATTGAACACCTAGATTGAGTCCGAATGAATACTGGTGTTGGCTCAATGTATAGTAATTCTGGTAGGTAGAGAGCAATGCATAATTTAATTCTGGACCGGCAGAAAGCATCCAACGTGTATTTATATCATACCCTAAGCTTACTTGGGCATGGGCACCAACGGTCCATGAGCGCAAGAATTTTTGGTTCGGAACATAATGATCCAGGCGGAAGTCGTAAGTGCGGCTCGACTCTTTGACTAAATAGCCAAGAGATAAACCAAGCCCTGTATGCAGACTTAAGCGTTTCCCAATAGGGCGCTTAGAATACATGGTCACGGGAACTTCGAGATAATGGTATTGATTCGTATAGGTGCTTTCATTTCCCATAGAATTAATTTTATAGATATCGTAACCGTATTCTTTGGCTAAAGCCTGATAAAGGTCATTGTCTTTTCTTGGAGCCATGCCGATGATTTCTCCTTGTTGACTAAAGCGCAAACCGAGTCCAATGGAAAAACGGTCGCTGAAGAAATAGCGCAAGGCAATTTTTGCAGAATAGGTTTTTACGGATTGGTCGTATTGATTCTTTTGTTCTTTGAAAGGTTCGGCATAAGTGGTACGTGCCGAAATACTTCTAAAGGAGGAAGAAGGCGTTACGCTGGCTTGAATATACCAAGCATCTCTGCGATTGATTGGAGCAGGACGTCTTCTTTTCTTAAGTTTGGCTTGATTGCTTTCTTTCAAAGCAAGCGCGAGTACAATATTTTTAGGCTGAACAGCACGTAAGCTGGTGCTTGTCATTTCATTTGAAATTTCTTCTGCCATTGATCCACTGGTAGCCGCGAAAGCACCAACTGGCTTCTCAAAACTAGGAATGGAACGAAGGTGACTAAATGATGGCGTTTTTTCTTGGGTAATTGGAGCTTCAATCGCCTTCCCAATGTCTGGTGATGGAGCTGATATAAATGGTTGAGCAAGTTTTTGGTCAGGCTGTTCAATACGTGTTGCCTCGAGAGTGGTAACCCCTACCTCTTTATTGCCCTGGAAATAGGCTAGGGTCAATATAATAACAGCAAAGGTTCCAATGACGCCTATGCGAACAAACTGTTTAAGCGACTGGGCTTTTTGCACACCTCGGTCAACACCCTTCCATATGGATGTGCGAGGTTGCAGAGTAAATCCCTCGGCTTTTTTAGCTAATTCCTCTTCAAATGACCTATGGATGCGAAACTTTGACATGCTCTGTTATACCAAACGATTCGATCTTTTCCAAACGTTTGGCCAACAGGGCTTTGGCGCGTGTGTACTGAGATCGTGAACTGCTTTCATTAATGCCTAACATATCCGCAATCTCTTTGTGCGAATAGCCCTCGATTGCGTAAAGGTTCAAGACGGTGCGGTACCCATTAGGTAGGTCGCGAACCATATCTATTACCTCTTTGGTATACATGGACGCAATTGCATCACCAGATGCTGCGGGAGTATACTGTGCAGAGTCAATATCACACTCGTATTTTAAATTTTGGTATTTGCGGATGATGTTAATGGCGGTATTGACGATGATACGCCTGAGCCATCCTTCGAAGGATCCTTGAAAACGGAATGTATCCAATTTTTGAAAAATTCGGATAAATCCTTCTTGGAGCATGTCTTCTGCTTCTTCTCTCGACGAGGCATAACGGTAGCAAACCCCTAACATTTTAGGAGCATGGAGCTCATAGAGTTTCTGCTGAGCTGCCCGATTCTGCTTAATGCAGGCCTGTATCAAAGAAGTTTCGTCGCGCATGCTAGGACGATTGGTCGTTAACCTTATATATACCTGACGCTTTTTGGTCGGGTTTCGTTGTCTACAACGTGAAAAAAAAGTGAATGGTTGGAATTGCTATGGGTTTTTTCAGAGAAGAAAGTGTACGAGGAGTAGAATTCCTCTTCAATACGATCATTCTCTAATTGGGTATAGCAATAAAAGCCAAAATTATCTTTTGTTTGAAGGCTTGTTGAGCTGTATTTAAGTTTTCCTCTTCTAAACCTTTCAATGGTCACTTTATGCTTGCCTTCGGCAATTACGTCACTTCTGTACATGGCGACGAGTCTGTTTTTTGCATCATGCCTTTTAGTTAGAGACCATTTTTGCTCTTCGTTATAATCGTATACTGTGCGGATAATTCGCCCCTTTTCATCACGCGTTTCGTAAATAGTTCGAACCGTGCCATCGGCCAATTCCTCTTTGTGACTGCACTGTGTAACCGTATCTTTTTGTTTTTGGCTTAATAGTGAGTTGCCTATTCCACAGTCATAACGAAATGTCCTTTCAAGCTTCAAGCTGTCTTTGTAATAGCGTACTTCTTTTTTACTCTTGTCACCGTAATATTCATACTCAAAGCGGCTATCAAGTTTTCCCTTACGATACGCTCGTTGTTCGGTGAATTGATTGTCGCTATTATCAAAATACCGGTACGACCATGTGGGCTTTCCTTTGTCATCAAAGGCGTGCAATTCTGAAAGGAGACTGTCATTGTGGTAAGCCAATTCCCAGGTTTTATAGGGCTCGGTTTTTTTTCGCTTGAAGACCTCTTTTTTAATTATCTGTCCTGCGGCATTAAAACTAAAATTGCGCGCAGTGCGCAAGTTCCCTGATTCTGTGTAGAATTCTTCTCTGCGAATTTGTCCGGCTTCGTTATAATTATGCCGAGAAAACACTCTTGAATTATTCAGAGTGCCATTGTTGCGGTATTCCTTTATTTCAACGGTTCTGCTGGAAATGTGTGCTGATTTAACTTTCTCCACGTCTTGATTAACATGGCTGACCAAAGTGCGATTAAAACTATAATCATAAAATGAATAGGACTGCGCGCCTGAAAGCACACTATTACAGATGATGAACAGGATGATAGCTAGGGTTTTGAGTCATGGTCGCATAACGATATAGGACTGAAGAGAGTGTATAAAACAAAAAAAAAGCCGACAATCTGCCGGCCCTATTCGATAAATGCGTTTGATTAGATTTCTCTATCGAGATCCCACTGCTCCAAGTAATCTGCCACGCGACGAACAAACATGCCACCCAATGCTCCGTCCACAACACGGTGGTCGTATGCATGTGAAAGGTACATGAAGTGACGAATTGCAATCACGTCACCTGTTGGTGTTTCAATCACTGCAGGTTTCTTTTTGATTGCACCAACAGCCATAATAGCCACTTGAGGTTGGTTGATGATAGGAGTTCCCATTACGTTACCAAATCCACCCACATTGGTGATGGTATAGGTTCCGCCTTGGATATCATCTGGACTCAATTTGTTATTTCTTGCTTTATTCGCTAGTTCGTTCACCTCTTTGGTTAGTCCTACGAGGTTTTTAAGGTCTGCATTTTTGATAACCGGAACAATTAGATTTCCTGAAGGAAGGGCCGTAGCCATGCCTATATTGATGTTTTTTCTTTTGATGATTTTATCGCCATCAACAGAAATATTGATCATTGGGAAATCTTTGATAGCCTTAGTTATGGCTTCAATAAATATCGGGGTGAAGGTGATTTTTTCTCCTTCGCGTTTTAGGAAATCTCCTTTTACGCGTTCTCTCCACATAACCATATTGGTTACGTCTGCTTCTACAAAAGAGGTAACGTGCGGAGAAACATGCTTCGACATCACCATATGGTCGGCAATGAGCTTACGCATGCGGTCCATTTCAATGATTTCATCGCCGGCATTCATAGAAATGGCCGGTGCTTTTGGTCCTTCTTTCACAGATGGGGCGGCAGGTGCTGGGGCGCTTGGGGCTGCCGGAGCACTCACTTTTCCACTCTTGCGATCACTCACATATGCTAGAATGTCTTTTTTGGTTACACGTCCTTCGTTTCCAGTTCCTCCAATTTGCTCAAGTTCCGTCATCGATATTCCTTCTGTGCGGGCAATATTCATGACCAAGGGAGAATAGAAACGGCTTCCACCGCTCATGTCGGCAGAGGCTGCGGTTTCTTGTGCCGTGCTCACCATTTTCTCAGCAACTACAGCAGGTGCTGCATTTTCTGACGGAGCAGGGGTACTTGGAGCAGGAGCGGATTCGCTACCTTCCAATTCAATGATGGCAACGGGCTCACCTACTTTCACAACGTCGTTATCTCCGTAAAGTTTTTTCTTCAATACCCCACCTTTTGGGGAAGGAACTTCAGAATCGACTTTGTCGGTGGCAATTTCGAGGACGGACTCATCGGCTTCGATGCTTTCGCCTTCTTCTTTTAGCCAACGAATTACGGTTGCTTCGGCAATACTTTCGCCCATTTTGGGCATGATCAATTGAAACTCGGCCATTCTAGTATTTTAAATTGAACTGGGCTGCAAAAATGCACTTTTATTGGGGTTGTTCAAAATAGAATCAGGTCTATTTCGTGCTTGGAAAGTACTTGCGTAGCATGTCCATTCCAGCCATGGCAGCTCTTTGAATGATTTGTTCGCGTCCGCCATGGAGTTGTAGTAGTTTTGCTAAGGTACCTGTTGGGCCGCTAATAGCTACCCAAACGGTGCCTACTGGTTTTTCTTTCGAACCGCCATCAGGTCCCGCAATCCCGGAAGTAGCGATGGAATAAGTCGTGCCCAATTTCGCGCGCACTCCTTCCGCCATTTCTTTCACTACTTCTTCACTTACGGAGCCGAAATTTTTAAGATTACTTGCGGATACCCCAAGCTCTTTTTCCTTGATATCATTGGAATAGGATATCACTGAGCCCGCATAATACCTGCCGCTCCCAGGAATACTAGTGATTAAATGAGCGATATACCCACCCGTACAGCTTTCGGCAGTGGAGAGTGTTGCATTTTGTTCTAGTAAAAGTTCCCCCAGAATTTGTTGAAGGCTTTGGTCGCTGTCGGCAGCCAAAAAGGTTCCGATGCTTTCTTTGACTTGTTCTGCAATTTTGTTCAATTCTTTGTCGAGCGTATTGGCATCATTTCCACGGGCCGAAAAGCGCAGTCTCACCGTATTAAAACTTGGTAAATAGGCGAGTTTGATATGTGGTGGTAAAGCCAATTCAATGTCTTCTATTTTCTTGCTCAAGTAGGATTCACCGATACCAGAGGTCAAAAGCGTTCGGTGACGAATCACGGGCATTTCGAAATACTCCGTTAAGCGCGGAATCACGAATTGGGTCATCATATGCTTCATCTCATAGGGCACACCAGGTAAAGAAACAATGATTTGACCTTTGTCTTCAAACCACATTCCAGGTGCCGTTCCGCGATCATTATAGATGGGTATGCAGTTTTCAGGAATCATGGCTTGGAGCTCATTGATATCGAGCATTGGGGAATTATGTTTTGCAAAGATGGCCCGGACAAGTTCCAAGGCTTTTTCATCCATCTTTAAGCCTACTCCAAAATAAGTGGCCAAGGTATTTTTGGTAATATCGTCGCGGGTTGGTCCGAGGCCGCCTGTTAAAATGAGAATATCTACTCTTTTTCTAGCGGACTCAATGGCCTCTACAATATGTGCGGAATCATCCGATACAGAAGTGATTTGCTTGATTTCGACCCCGGCTGGATTGAGATTTTGTCCCAACCAAGCCGAATTGGTATCCACCACCTGACCAATTAATAGCTCATCGCCAATGGTGATTACTTCTGCAAATACCCGATTCATTGGGGCAATTTATGATTTAATAAAAGCTTTCGAAATAATTTTTCTAGCGAACTAGGTGAATGGTGCCTTTTATGGTTTCTGAAATATTGGTAAGCGGATTGAAGTAGGTACAGTAATACATATAAACGCCTGGCTCACAGGGGCGTTCTAAATAGGTACCATCCCAGCCCTCGGTCAAAGATTCGGATTCAAAGATGTTTTGTCCCCAACGAGTATAGACCCAAAAGTGAATAGAAGAAATTTCGCAAGACACCATTGGAATAAAGGTCTCATTCAAGCCATCTTTATTGGGCGAAAAACCAGTGGCAGTATAATTGTCGCAGGTGCAATCGTTGAGATGGATTTGAATACTGTCATCGACCTGACAATTTACTGACCTAATACGAATAAAATAAGTACCTGAACTATCTGGGATTAGCTGGATTCCTTGGGTTCCTTCCGACCAGTCTATTTGATATTTTTCGAAAGAAAACGGTAATTCCAGCGCTTGTCCGTAACATAATGCGAGGGAAGAATCCGTAAAAGGTTTTGGAATTTCCTCAATGTCTACTGTGAAAGGAAGGATTTTACTCAAGTTGTTGATGTTGACTTTTAGGCTACCAGTAAACGTTCCTGAAAATGCATATTGATTCCAAACTTCTGAACCGTAGCCGATATTACCATCGCCAAAATCCCAGACGCTTGAATCCAAAGCGGGTTCAGAAATTGATAGTTTAGTGAGGTTATTTAGGCATAGACTATCTATTTGGATTTGACAGTTGATGATATACACTTTGGCAGTATCGCTTGTTGAACATCCGTTTTTTGCCACACTTACCCAAAATTCCTGACTTGAATCTGGGGTGAATGAAGGAGTAGTATTTCCATCACTCCATAGATAGGAGTCAAAGCCAGAGTTTCCGACTTCGTATTGATAGTGATCGCTCGAACAAAGAATGGTATCGGCACCTAAATTAAGAACTGGCAGTTTATTGATTCTGATTGGTTTAATAATTTCTCTACTCAATCCATTTTTATAAAAACTAATCGTTGCTGTAAATGTTCCGCTGTCTGAGTAACGATGATAATAAATGCTATCACTTGCGGTAAGCTTATATCCATCTCCAAAATCTATCATTACAGAATCGTAGTTGGAATTGACAAGGCGTATTTTCGTGGTATCACCAAAGCACGTTTTCTGGACTGCAATGGCACAATCTACAGTGAATACCTCAATCGAATCCGAGTAGTTGCATTGCCCGTTGCTTACTTGCACGGCATACAAACCTTCTTGGCTTACTGTTATTGCCGAATCCGTTGCATTTGTATTCCATTGGTAGTTTTCCGCGTCTGGGTCAAATAGATTTAGAACGAGCGCACTCCCACTGCAAATGAGGCTATCATTTCCAAGATGGATGTTTTTGAGTTTGCGAATTGAAACGACCTGTTCAAAGGTATCACGCACTCCTTTTCGAAAATAGAGATAGGCTATTTTGAAGGAATCTTGCGTAAGGTAAAGGTGACTGTATTGGCTCTGCAGAGCATATTCAGTTGTGCCATCTCCCCAATCCAATATAGCTGAATCAGCCTCAAGGTTAAAGAGTTGAATGCTTGTTGAATCTCCTAAACAAAACCCGCTTGACCAAATAGTTGGACGGAAGGTACTGCTCAGCACATATCTTGGCAGGGTACCTCGAACACCGACAATACCTACAGTATCAAAACCACAAGCAAGGCCTGCCATATCTGGAAAATGGATAATACCTATCCTCGAATTTTGCGAGCCACCCCCTAAATAAATTTTTTTATCCGGCCCGATCAATGCACTCCCAAATCCATCACCGATCAGTGTTGCGAAACCTGTATCTGACAAGTTGAGCGAATTGGTAAATTGCGTCCTGCACTGATATATGCCTCCACCAACAGATTTATTAACATATATAAATTCACCCGAATAAGAAAATTCCAATAATGAAATAGACACTTCCTCGATGCGTCGGATGCCTGATATGGTGCCGTTTTTCTGATCGAAATTACAAAGGGTAATGCTATTATCATATGCCACCTTGGCAAATGCCAGCTTGGAGCCATCGCTGGAAAAGGTAATTGTATTCCAATTGATTGTGTTTGTAGGTTGTTCAGGATTTAATCCGGTAGTATCGAGCCAATATGCATGGGACGGATAGGCCAGGCCATTTTCTCCCAACTTATGAATGTACAATCGACCTGTTATCGGTGCATATACGGCAACCCAATAAAAGTTGTTTTCAATGTTTTCGTAAGCGGCAATTAAACTCTCTTTATTTAGAAATTCCTGAGGAGGGCTTACTTGAATAAGCGAATCCTTTTCCGGTCCAGTAAACCTCACACGCTGGTATCTGCTAGTGCCTTTGTATTGTAAATTCCCATCCTGATTGATCTCTCTATACGAACCGGAAGAAAATACAAAATATTCGTTATGATTATCTGGATTTGGAATGATATAGTTGTTTAGAATGGTTTGGTATTCTGAAATTCCAAATAAGCTGGTCAGGGTTTCATTTTTAGTTTTGCCATTGCGAATAGAAATGCCGTTTGAAAAAAGCACTTCATTCCCAAGGGAATCGCAAATTGTTGCAGGAACCAACCTGTGTATGGATTTAGTAAAGGAATCAGAGAGGGCCGAGGGCGTCAGTTGATTAAATTCGACACCCTGGCCATTTCCAAAATACCAAATATTGGACTCCTTTTGTGCTACCAGGTGGGTGGTAACGAATAAGAAGATTGTCAATATGGTATACTTGTGTGTCATTTAAAAATTTTGGTGAATTATTTAGTTTTTTGGCTCAAACTTACGGACAACTAAAATGAAAATTCCAGACTCCTGCGGAATAAGTAATGTCTACCTGAACATTATTAAGCCCATAAGTTGTTATATTATAGTAAGTAACATGTACTGTACTCCAAGTAACTATTGGCCCCCATGGCTGCAACAATGAACCGTTATTGGGGTCCAGGAGGTAAAAACCAATGGGACATTTACAGGGATCATCACAGAATTGCAGACATGGGGCTGTCCAAGGATTTGAAGGAACCGGGTTATTTCCTGGTATCACATAACCGGCACCAAAATATCCACTACAATTGGGATATTGATATTCCCAGACAAACTTAAAGGTATCGCACCCTGCAAAACAATCACCAGCAGCTGTAATGCTGACTTGCGGACAATTAGAACAATCAGAACCGGATGGGGGGGGGGGTAGGACAAGCTGTTTGTGCAGAGAGAACTACCGAGTTCGCCATTAGCACGAGGAGAAATAGTGTCAGTTTTTTCATCACTTTATCTTTTATCCAGTAAATCTACGAATAAAATTTGAATTTACAAACACAAATTAAGAACCCAAAGTTGGCTAAAGCAAGGTTTAATCGATGGCTCAGTGTATCATTTCAACAATAAAAATGCGCCTTTCGAAGCCACCAGTACTCTGGAAATCGTGGACGTGTAGTTGATTATAAACACATAAACTCCGGGCTCACTTGGTTTATTTTTATAGGTTCCATCCCAGCCTTTTTCAATAGTTAAAGATTCAAAAATCAACTCTCCCCAACGGTTAAATATTTGCATAGAATACTTCTCAGGCACACAGGAAATCGAAGGTGAAAAAGTCTCATTTAGCCCATTATTATCAGGTGTAAAGGCATTAGGGATATAAATAATACACGAACAATCCGCCAGCTTAATCAACACGCTGTCATCCAGGGTGCAGCCATTTGATTCGACTCTTAAAATGTAGTGCCCGCTGCTATCAAATTTTATTTCAGGACCGGTTTTTCCGTTATTCCATGTGTAAGTGTAGTTCGTATAGATATCATCAAGAGCAAAAATGGTGTTTTCACAGATTTCTACTTCATTTAACAGAATAGGGTCGGCTATTTTTGTAATGGTGACGTGAATTAAAATGTTTCTGGAAAGTGATAAATAATACAAGGTTGCGGTTGCGGAGAAGTTTCCTTCAATGGCATAAGGGTATTTTACCGGGTTGCCCCGAAGCACTGTTCCATCGCCCATTTCCCAGCTTATGGAGTCTAAATTTTTCTCAAGTGCTTCAAAAACACTTGTCTGTCCAAAACAGAGACTGTCTGATTCAATAGCGCAATTGATAAAATATACCTTGGCGGAATCAAAAGCAAAACAACCTGATTTACCGGCCCTTAACCAGATTTGCTCCGTTTGATTCAACATAATGTTCGAAGCAGTACTGCCGGTGCTCCATAAATAGTCGGTATAGTCCGGGTCTTGTGCATCAATGGTATATTCTTCCAAATTGCAAAGCAGGGTATCCGGACCGATATCTGGAATTGGGGTTTTTATGATTGAGATCGTTTGTGTTACACTCCGCTTAAGACCATCACGGAAAAGGGTTAATGTGCAGATGTAGGTTCCTGAATCCGAATAGAGGTGGGAAGTAAGCAAAGAATCTTTATTCGAGGTGCTACCATCTCCATAATCCCAAAACACAGAATCTACCGAGAGTGCTGAGCTTTCAAACCTTGTTGTGTCATCAAAACAGAATCCGCTTATTTGTAAATTACAGTCAACTTCCCGTATTCGAATCGTATCTGATCGTAAACATTTTCCATTTTTCACCACTACCGCATAATTCCCTTCGCCAGATGCGGTGATTGATGAACCCGTTCCGCCATTATTCCACGAATAGGATTCTGCATACGGGTCTGACGCATCAAGAATTACAGGACTATTTGTACAAACCAGGGTGTCTTGTCCGAGATCGAGTTCATTGAGTTCATTGATTGAAATTACATGTTCAAAGGTATCAGCTACTCCATTTCGAAAATAGACATAGTGAAGGGTATAGGTACCTTCGGAAAGGAAACGATGGTTAAAGTTGTCATTAATCGCAGCTACGCTTGTGCCATCCCCCCAATCCAGTATAGCTGAATCCGCCTCAAGGTTAAAGAGTTGGATATGGGTTGAATCGCCAAGACAAAACCCACTTGACCAAATAGTTGGACGAAATGTGCTACTCAGAACATACCTGGGTAAATAGGGGACGGCTGAAGTGTCATTTAATTTTAGGCCAGAAGAATCAAATCGGCATGCGGTTCCCATTAAATCTGGATTATGGATGATTCCCAGGTAAGCTGGACCGCTTCGTGGTCCCAAATAAATCTTCCTATCAGGCCCAATCAACGCATTTGCATAATTTGATGTTTTTGCAATCAGGCGCACCTTATTGGTATCTGACAAACTAATTGAATTCGTAAATTGAGTATTGCATTGATAGATATCACCGCCAATCCGTCTCCGTGAAACATACAGGAATTCACCGGAATAGGAAAACTCCAATGTTATGGGCCAAACATCAGTAATTTTCCGAATGCCAGATATGGTTCCATTATTTTGATCGAAATTACACAGGGTCGCGCTGTTTACACTGTTATAACCTGTAGCAAAAGCCAATTGTGACCCATCGCTCGAAAAAGTAAGGCCATTCCAATTAGAAGCGCCTGTTGGTACTTCAGGATTTAATCCGGTTGTATCGACCCAATAAGCATTGGAGGCAAAGGCCAGCCCGCTTGAACTTAGCTTATGTATGTATAAGCGCCCTGTTACGGGTAGAAAAACAGCAACCCAATAAAAGTTGTTTTCGACATTTTCATAAGCTGCAATAAAACTCTCTTTATTCAGGAATTCCTGAGCAGGACTTACCTGAATTAGCGAATCCTTATCCGGTCCGATAAACCGCACATGCTGATATCGACTGGAACCTTTGAACTTCATTTGCTGATTCGAGTCAATAAACCAGTCTTTACTTGAGGAAAAAACAAAATATGCATCTCTATCACCAGGGTTTTGAATGATATAATTGTTTAAAATGCTGCTGGTTTCTGAATAGTCAAACAAACCTGGAAGGCCACTTTCTTTTTTTGTTTTTCCATTACGCATTACAAATCCGTTTGAAAGGAGCACTTCATTTCCAAGAGAATCGCATATAGTTGACGGCACTGGCTCAGTGATACGATTCGTGAATGAATCGGAGATGGCGAAAGGTCCTTGATTGTTAAAATCAATACCTTGGCCATCTCCGAAATACCATATATTGGCTTGATTTTGCGCTACCAAAACGGAAGAGCTAGATAATAATATTGCCAATATATTAAACCATCGTGCCATTTTGAATTATTTTGTAGTTTTATTCAGTGGTTTGATTAAATCGAAAGTGCTACTCTATGGACATTTAAAGTGAAATGTCCAGATTCCATTTACTTGATAAATTTCTACTTTTACTGTAGTTGAACCACATGTTACAATGTCATAATAGGTAATTTTTGTCGGCCCCCAGGTTACTATTGGTCCCCATGGCTGTAACAATGAACCGTTATTGGGGTCCAGGAGGTAAAAACCAATGGGGCATTTACAGGGATCGTCGCAAAATTGCAAGCAAGGGGCAGTCCATGGGTTCGCTGGCACTGGGTTGCTTCCTGGTATCACATAGCCTGCACCAAATTCCCCATTACAATTGGGATATTGATAAAACCATAAAAATTTTAAAGTGTCGCATGCAATGCAAACATCCGCTTTGATATTGAGCTGCGGACAATTGGTGCAATCAGAACCAGGAGGGGGGGGGGGTAGGACAAGATGTTTGTGCCGATAACAACGCTACGTTTGCCATTAGCACGAAGAGAAACAGTGTAAGTTTTTTCATAATTTTGATTGTTTAGTATGTAAATATACACTTTTTTTCTTAAAAGGAAGGTATTCACTAGTTGACTAAGGAACAGCTTATTTTTGATTTAACTAGTTGATTTATTGGATTATAATCAAACAATATTCTTTTTTGCCCTTCTGAGCCAAAAGATATTTTCCTTGCAAGAGGTCGCTTGTGTTCACCACCAATTCCGTGTCGTCAACTTTGGCTTTGTTTAATGAAACACCTCCACCTTTGATCATTTTTCTTACCTCTCCACGTGAAGGGAAAAAGTTGGAATGGTCGGCAAAGAGTTCGGCAATCGGACAACCGGCTTCAAGTATTGAACGGTCTACATTTGCTTGAGGAACTCCCTCGAAAATTTCAAGAAGAAGGGCCTCATCCAAGGTTTTAAGCTGTTCAGAGGTATTTTTCCCAAACAGCACAGCACTGGCTTCTTTGGCTTGAAGAAGATCTTCAAGTGAATGAACGCGAGCTGTTAATTCTTCGGCCAAGGCATTTTGTACCGCTCTTGTATGAGGAGCCTCTTTATGAGAAGCGATGATGGATTCGATTTCTTCTTTGCTTTTCAGCGAGAAGATAGGGTACCAGTTCATGGCGTCTTCATCGGATACATTCATCCAGAATTGGTAGAATTTATAGGGGCTGGTTTTATTTCTATCCAACCAGATATTGCCACCTTCTGATTTTCCGAATTTAGTGCCATCTGCTTTCTTCACTAGGGGAGCGGTTAAAGCATAGGCCTCGCCACCGGTCATGCGACGAATGAGCTCTGTTCCCGTGGTAATATTTCCCCATTGATCGGAGCCACCCATTTGAAGGCGGACGCCGTTCTCACGAAAAAGGTGTACAAAATCATAGCCTTGAATCAGCTGGTAGCTAAACTCTGTAAATGACATGCCTGTTTCGAGGCGGTTTTTTACCGAGTCTTTGGCCATCATATAATTCACTGACATATGCTTGCCAACATCACGGATGAAATTCAGGAACCCAAGTTCTTTGAACCAGTCGTAGTTGTTCACTAACAGGGCTCCGTTGGGCTTATCACTGAAATCAAGGAATTTTTGAAGTTGGTTCTTTTGGCAGTTGAGGTTATAGTGGATATCATCAACCGACAAAAGTTGACGTTCAGTCGTTTTTCCAGATGGATCACCTACCATGCCCGTCGCACCGCCTACCAAGGCAATGGGGCGATGACCTGCGCGTTGCAAATGCACCAAGAGCATGATTGGAACCAGGTTGCCAATATGAAGAGAATCTGCCGTTGGGTCAAAGCCTACGTAACCGGTAGTCATTTCCTTATTGAGTTGTTCTTCGAGTCCTGGTGTTTTATCATGGAGTAAATTGCGCCATGTTAGCTCTTCGATGAGTGCATTTGTTATCATGGACGCAAATATAGAAAGAAGCCCTCAAAGCGGTAGCCCCGAGTAAGTAATCTGTCTATTTTTTCAAGGAATCGCGAATTTCTCGGAGTAATAGAATGTCCTCTGAAATTGGCGCATCGGCAGTTGGCGCTTCTGCTTTTTTCTTTTTTGCACTATTCATGGCCTTAATTATCATAAACACAGCAAAAGCAATCACGATAAAATTAACAATCGACTGAATAAAGTTTCCATACAGGAGGAGGGGTGCTCCAGCCTCCTGTGCAGCAGCTAAACTCTCATACGAATTGCCGTCTAATGCAAAATAGAGGGAGTTGAAACTCACGCCACTCATCATCTGTGCAATTGGCGGTAAGATGACATCATTTACTAGGCTAGAAACGATTTTACCAAACTCTGCCCCAATGATTAAAGCGACAGCTAAATCCACCACATTGCCCTTCATGGCGAAGGCTTTAAATTCTTTTAAAAGTACCATAGGTCTGCTTTTTAAAAGCAAAATAGGTAAAAGGATGCTATGGATAGGGTTTAAAAAGATAAAGTTCCATGCTCCAAATTTCATCATCCTGAGTGTAGCCGAAGGGTTAAGTTCCAATGAGCACGAGTTGGTTCCGACACTTGTCGGGATTGGAATTTTTTTATTGGAAATTATTTATTGGTGTAGCACGACAAACTTTTCTATTTGCTGATGATTGCTTCCTTGAATGAGCATATAATAGAGGCCTGATTCAAAAGAGCTCACGCTAAAATCAACCCGCATGGGAAAATTATTTTCTACCTGAATGCTTCGTCTTTCTAAGATATGTCCGAAGTTGTCGATAATGTATACCGTGGCATTTCCGCGATCTTTAAATTGGTAGTTGAGGACAAGATTTTCATTCAGACAAATGCTTGGGTAAAGAAAGAAGTAGAATGCTTGGCAAGGTCCACTTGTCCATTGATTCCCTTGAACACCTCCGTGGTAGGTGGCGGCACATTGATTCCGGTAGGTTTCGCCATTGCAGGCACATACGGGTTCAAAGGTAGTTCCGCAGGGATAGTATGCATCAATCCGAGTCTCGTCTTCACAAGGCGTTATAATCTGTCCCTGAAGAATATCACCCCAAGGAAAGAATAATGCACCGAGGATAAAGAGCTTAAATCCTTTCAAATCCAGTATATGCTTGTAATGCTTTAGGAATCCGAATGCCCTCTTCGTCTTGATGATTCTCTAAAAGAGAGGCCACAATTCGGGGCAATGCCAGGGCACTACCGTTCAGCGTATGCACCAATTCGTTTTTGCCTTCGTTTTTCTTCATGCGGCATTTCAAACGATTGCTCTGGAAGCTTTCGAAGTTGGATACAGAACTTACTTCTAACCAACGCTCTTGGGCGGCACTCCATACTTCCATATCGTAAGTCATGGCTGAAGCAAAGCCCATATCGCCGCCACATAGATGAAGCACGCGGTATGGAAGTTCTAGTTTTTGAAGCAGTTTTTGCACATAAAGGCTCATTTGTTCCAATTCTTGGTAGGATGTTTCTGGATGAGCAATATGAACTATTTCTACTTTATCAAATTGATGTAGGCGGTTTAACCCACGCACATCTTTTCCATAGCTACCTGCTTCTCTTCTGAAACAGGGCGTATACCCCACATTGCGAAGGGGCAGGTCGTTTTCTTTTACGATGGTATCGCGGTAAATATTGGTAATAGGTACCTCGGCAGTAGGGATGAGGTAAAGTTGGTCCTCATTCACATAGTACATTTGTCCTTCTTTATCAGGTAACTGTCCAGTACCGTAACCGGAAGCTTCGTTCACCACAATTGGCGGTTGTACTTCATTATAACCAGCTTTTAATGCTTCGTCCAAAAAGAAATTGATCAAAGCACGTTGAAGGCGGGCGCCTTTACCCATATAGACCGGAAATCCAGCACCACTAATTTTCACGCCGAGTTCGAAGTCGATTAATCCGAAACGCTCAGCAAGATCCCAATGCGGAACGGCTCCAGCGTGCAGCGTTGGTTTATCGCCCCATTCTAATACTACTTTATTGTCTTCCGGGGTTTTTCCGGCAGGCACCGATTCATGGGGCATGTTCGGAAGCTGTAATAGCAAATCTTCCATGCTTTTTTCGGCCTTATTTAGTGCTTCTTCGAATTGTTTGATTTCGTCTTTGGCAGCGGCACTTTTTGCGCGCAGAACTTCTGCTTCTTCTTTTTTGCCTTGTTTAAAGAAATCGCCAACCTGTTTAGACCATTGATTGCTTTCGGCCAAAAGGTTATCCAATTGAACTTGCGTTTTACGGCGATTTTCGTCGGCCTGTAGTACTTCGTTCACAGCATCACTCACATCCAAGCCACGTTTGGCAAGGCGGGCAATTACTTCTTCTTTGTTGTCGCGGATAAAGGCTATTTGAATCATGGTCTATGGGTAGTGCAAAACTAATAAATTCTCCAGCCGCTTCGATCTTCTCTTTTGATTTTCGGTCTATATTTGATAAACGAAGATGGATATAGAATCATTTCGCAGCTATTGCTTGAGCTTTCCGGGAGTTACGGAGCATTTCCCATTTGATAATAAAACCTTGGTTTTTAAGGTGCTTGGGAAGATGTTTGCCTTGGGCGATGTGGAGGAGTTTACCGGTTTTAATGTGAAATGTGAGCCTGAAAACGCGATAGAACTAAGGGAGCGTTATGAGCAAGTATTGCCTGGATATCATATGCACAAAGCTACTTGGAACACGGTATTGATAGAAGGAGAAGCGGATGATCGATTATTAGAATCTTGGATTAAAGACTCGTATGATTTAATCGTAGCGAGCTTACCAAAGAAGCTCAGGATATCGCTGCTGCCTGAATAAATGATTGAACGACTTCTATTAGTTTGGTGCGTTCGATTGGTTTGGATAGATACGCATCGAAGCCTAAGCCCAGATATTTGGCTTCGTCTTCACGCAAGGCATGGGCCGTTAATACAATGTATTTTTGGTCTTTCCCATTGGGTAGTTGTTTTAGCTTTTGCATCAGTACCACTCCGTCTTCGTCTTCATGTCCTAGAGAAATGTCGAGGATAAAAAGCTCGAAGGATTCATTAGTCACTTTTTCTAAAGCTTCCTTTTGAGAAATGGCTATCTGTATGTCATAGAAAGGTTCAAGAAACTTGGACACCACCAGGGCATTAATTTTATCATCTTCAACGTAAAGTATGCGTTTCATCTCAGGAATTAGTTGCTATGGTCTGGGTTAATCTTCTTTTGGTAGGGAAGGTATAGGGTAAAACAGCTCCCTTCATTTTTTTTGCTTTGGAGCTGTATATTTCCATTCAGCAAGTTTAGGTATTTATGGGTAATAGCCAAGCCTAATCCGCTTCCTTCATATTTTCTGCTATTTCCATGATTTTCTTGCCGGAAGGTGTCGAAAACATGCGGAACAAACTCGGCAGACATTCCTATGCCCGTATCTCTTATTTCGATCATGATTTGAGTTTTGCTTTTATGTTTTGCTAGGGATAAACAAAGTTGACACCCGCCTTCTTCAGTGAATTTTAACGCATTACCGACTAGGTTGTTCATGATTTGATGCAATATGGCTTCGTCGCCAAGACAGAAGAGTTCTCCTTTATATTCGAACTTAAGGTAGAGTCCTTTTTTCTGGAAAAGGACGCGGAATTGTTCGCTTGTATCAGTTAGAATCTGGGCGAGGTTAACAGGCGTAAGTTTCAGATCACTATTTTCTGCTTCCAAACGAGAAAGGTCTAGAATCGAGGTGAGTGTATTCAATAATCGGCCTCCCGATTCTTTTTGTAGGGTCACATATTCTTGTATTTCGCTGAGGTCCTCGCTCATGGAAATTAGTTCTGCTAAGCCTAAAACTCCATTTAGCGGTGTCCGGATTTCATGACTCATATTGGCCAAAAAGCTGGATTTTAAGCGCGCCAACTCTTCTGCACTATCCTTTGCCTGAATGAGTCTTTGTTCGATGTCTTGCTGCTCGGTGATATCAAAAATAGTAGCGATGGTAGCCTGTTTGTCTTGGTACTCAATGGTTCCTGAATGTACATCAAGCCAACGAAGGCTCCCATCTTTATGGAGGCCTCTGATTTTGTAGTGCAATTGAGAATGATCCCCATGCGCGCGCATATTGGCTCTTTGATATACCGAATCCTGATCTTCCGTAATAGTTAGCTTCGTTATAGATTGGTTCAGTAGTTCCTTCGTTTTATAACCTAACAATTTGGCAAATTGGGTATTGGTATAGATGATTTTCACTCCTTCCATGATAAGAATGCCCGCAGAAGTGGTTTTTAGAATCGTTTCTATGGTATTTTGATGGGTAAGAAGTTTGGTTTCAAAATCTACCTGCCAAGTAATATCACGGAAATTGATAATAATGGCATTGATTGATGGGTCGTCTAATCGCGAAATCCAAGAAGATTCTAGATAACGGGTTTTCCCCAATTTATCAGTCAAACGTAGCTTTACACTGTGTGTATTGGTTCGGCCGTCGACAATGGCATAGAACAAGCGGATAAGCCGTGTTCGGTATTCTGGAAACAAGGTAATCGCACCCATTGCTGAGAGCTCCGTTGGTTTTTTTCCAAGAAATTCTTCGGTATTGGAAGAGGCGAATTTCACGCGTCCATCTCTATTTAGTAGGACGATGCCATCATAGCCATTCTCTACAATGCTTTTCCACTTTTGTTCACTGGCTCCAAGCTTTTGCTGGGCATCAACTCGTTCCGTAATATTCCTAACAAAATACACAGCCGTTTGCTCGTCTGATCGGCTAATTCTGGATTCATAATACTGAAGATGTCCTAGGCTATTTTTCCGCTGGTATTCGATGGTTTGCGTTTGGCCTGTGTTCAAGGCAATGATAATATGCCTCCAGACCATCTCCTTCAATTCCTGTGATTCGGGCAAGTTCCAAAAAGAGGAACCTACTATCATATCTAAAGGGAGAGGGAGATCTTTTTCATTGTGTGCGCGGCAGTCTAGGTAGATACCGTCTTTGTTAATGAGATAAATAAGGTCTGGGATTGCTGCGAGGATTCCTTCCTTTTGGGTCTGCTGCGATTTTCTTTCATCATCCAATTCTTTGAATTCAGAGTCGGTAGAGGCTGGGTATAGCAGCGCTGTTTTCTCTTGGCCTTCGTTCTTGGTTTTTAGATGATAGGCGTCAATACCAAGAATAAAATAGGCTTTATTCGATTTAAAAATATGGTCGATAAGCCGCTGAACTGCTTCTGCTTTTGTTAAGGCTGGAAAGGATTGTTCCGCTAATTCACTGAAATGCACATTAGCTGCCCTAGCTCTATTTTGTTCATCGACAACAAAACAGGGCAAAGGAATTTGATCTATTGAATGAGTATCCAATAGAGATTTGGTTTCATAGTTCCCCCGATCCATGTTTGACAAATATACACGACTCGAGGGAAGAATAAATCCTTTTTTTACTTGAGCGTTAAATATTTAAAGAATTCTTGCCGGGTTGCTTCATTTAAGAACTGACCGCAATATTCTGCGGTTGTGGTAGAAGAGCTGGTGTCTTTTACTCCGCGAGAAGCAACACACATATGGGATGCATCTATTACTACTGCAACATCTTCTGTTTGCAGAGCTTCTTTTAATTCGTTCGCAATTTGAACGGTCATGCGCTCCTGTACTTGCGGACGTTTTGCAAAGAATTGGACAATGCGGTTGATCTTGGAGAGGCCCACTACTTTTCCGCTTGAAATATAAGCGACATGAACTTTCCCAACTATCGGAACGAAATGATGCTCGCAGTTGCTATAGAACTGAATGTCTTTTTCCACCAGCATTTGTTTGTACTGGTATTTGTTATCAAATAAAGTAACGGAAGGTTTATTCTCTGGATTTAGGCCAGCAAATATTTCTTTCACGTACATTTTAGCCACCCGGTTAGGGGTTCCTTGAAGGCTATCATCAGTTAAATCCAAGCCCAACACATGCATGATTTCTCTGAAATGTTTGGCTATTAACTCAATTTTAAGTTGATCATCCATTTCAAAGGCATCCTCCCTCAAAGGAGTTTCACTCGAGAATGATACATGATCATCTCCAATGGCTTCGATATTATTCACCGGTATATTCAACGTAGTTTCGTTCAGTTTCATAAAGCAATACGGTCAATTCAAAATTCCTTTCCGCTGGCAGTCTTTTATTCACTTTTCTCCAAATTACGGCAGCTATATTCTCTGCAGTGGGTATCAAGTTACGGAATTCCGGAACGTCGAGATTTAAATTTTTATGGTCAAAGGAATCTTCCACTTCTTCGCGGATGATGTCCTTGAGTATTTTAATGTCTATTAAGTATCCGGAAGCTTCATCTATTTCTCCTTTTACTTTGACATGAAGGTCGTAATTATGACCGTGGTAATTGGGCGAATTACATAATCCATAGAAGTCCTTATTCTCTTGGTCTGTCCAATTGGGGTTATGCAAACGATGGGCCGCATTAAAGTGGGCTTTTCTTCCGACACTAATTTTCATGTATTTAGCTTAACAACGCTCCGGTTCTTTTGTTTAACAGAATATAAAAATTATTCAACAGAGCGGCCGTGGTTCTTGTTCGTATTTACGCTCAAGCGGGTGCTACTATCTTGTATTTCCTGCAAAGTTATCAAATCCAGAGCAAAGTTTATTCCGTATATGAAAGCATGCCGATTTGTCTGTGAGTGCGATTTGTATTCTGGGAACGCTGCTTTCCTAAAAAATAACAAATCCATGTTGTTTAACAAATAATCTAAAAGCTTAAACAAAAAGCTTGCAATATTCCGGAATAAGGGTTTATTTTGTGGAACGAAAAACATAAAAGGTTAAACAAATGACCCAGCTAGAATTTAGTCACATCGTAGAAAGAGAGTCTTTTCCTCTTAAGCATTACGCATTACAACTCACCAGAAATCCGGATGATGCCGATGATTTGGTTCAAGAAACCATGCTGAAGGCCTTTACTTATAGAAATAAGTTCTCGGAAGGAACGAACCTGAAGGGCTGGTTGTATACCATTATGAAAAATAGTTTCATCAATAATTACCGAAGAATGATGAAACGGAATACCTTTATAGATACAACGGATAATTCCTTTTATCTCGACAGTGCTTCATCCACTGCCGATAACCAAGGAGAGAATAATTTTATCCTAAAAGATGTTGCACATGCAATGGAAAACCTTCCTACAGATTTGCGAAAGACCTTTTCCATGAACTTAAAAGGGTTTAAATATCATGAAATAGCCGATATCCTTGGGATTCCAATTGGTACGGTGAAAACGAGAATTTTCGTAGCAAGAAGACAACTCAGAAAGCGCCTAGGTGCTTATGCGTCCATTTATGGATATGAAGTAGATTAAATGAAACAAGCCATTGTCATAGGTTCCGGATTTTCCGGATTGAGTGCTGCGTCGTTTCTGGCTAAAGCTGGATACCAGGTTACTGTGCTCGAAAAGCATGACGGACCAGGTGGTAGATGTAGGGTATGGGAGAAAGATGGCTTCAAATTCGATATGGGCCCAAGCTGGTATTGGATGCCCGATGTGTTTGATCGTTATTTTGGTTCATTCGGAAAGAAAACCAGCGACTATTATCAATTAGAAAGACTTAACCCATCCTACCGCGTTTATTTCCCGAAGGAAGAGTGGGATATACCCGCAGGTGCAGAAGCCGTTGGTAACTTGCTAGAAAGTCACGAAGCGGGAGCCAAAGAAAATTTAGAAATATTTTTAAATGAAGCGGCCTATAAATATGAGGTGGGCATGAAAAGTTTGGTCTATAAGCCCGGCAGAAGTATTTTGGAATTTGCTGAATGGCGAGTTATTAAAAGCGTTTTTAAACTCGACCTTTTTAAATCCATGTCGGGTCATTTGCGCAGACTATTTCATGATCAACGTATTTTACAATTACTCGAATTTCCAGTGCTCTTCTTAGGCGCAAAACCACAAGATACTCCTGCACTCTATAGCCTCATGAACTATGCGGATATCGCCTTAGGAACTTGGTATCCGAAAGGAGGCATGTTTCAAATCGTTCAAGGAATGTATGATTTGGCCCTCGAATTGGGTGTCAAATTTCATTTTAATACCGAAGTTCAGTCTACCGAAGTAATTGATGGCCATCTTCGCTACCTCCATACCTCCCAGGGGAAATTCCGTGCGGATATTGTAATTGGTAGTGCCGATTATCATCATATAGAAACAAAATTGCTTCCTCAAGAATTTCGGAATTATTCGGATGATTACTGGGAAAGCCGCACCATGGCTCCTTCATCTTTGCTTTTTTATTTGGGAGTTAATAAACGTATTCCAGACCTTTTGCATCATAACCTCTTTTTCGATACCGATTTCAATCAGCATGCCCGAGAAATTTATGATTCTCCGAAATGGCCAGATAAACCTCTTTTCTATGCTTCGTGTACCTCGAAAACGGATGATGAGGTGGCACCTGAAGGATGTGAAAATTTGTTCCTCCTTATTCCACTAGCACCTGGACTTAAAGACGATGAAGAAACGCGTGAAAAATATTATACTATCATCATGGAGCGCTTAGAGCAGCGTGTTGGAGAAAACATCCGCGACCATGTGGTAGTGAAACGGAGTTATGCCATGCGCGATTTTATAAGCGATTATCATTCCTTCAAAGGGAATGCATACGGACTCGCCAATACCTTAAAACAAACGGCTGTATTAAAGCCATCATTAAAAAATAAAAAACTGAAGAACCTATACTATACTGGGCAGCTTACCACGCCCGGTCCTGGTGTTCCTCCTTCGCTCGTTTCGGGTGAAGTGGTTAGCCGAGAAATAGTAAAAGACTTCCCAATACATGCACTATGAAGTTAGCTAGAACCAGTAACGAAACAGATATGAATCTGTACACTTCTGTATGTGAAGAGTGCAGCAAGATGATAACCAGTGCCTATAGCACATCCTTCAGTTTAGGGATCTTGGCACTTGCCCCAGAAATGCGCGCGGCCATTCGCAATATTTACGGCTTCGTGCGCTTTGCCGACGAAATTGTGGATACCTTCCATAATCATGATAAAAAGGCACTGCTGGCGATGTTCAGAGAGGATACCTACAAAGCAATTGAGCAAGGAATCAGCTTCAATCCAGTGCTTCATTCTTTTCAAAAAACAGTGCGCCAATACCGTATCGAACCAAAATTAATCGATGCTTTTTTGAATAGCATGGCCATGGATTTGGATTATCGCAATTATGAAGACGATAGCTTTCAGCAATATATCTATGGCTCAGCAGAAGTTGTAGGCTTAATGTGCCTGAAAGTATTCTGTGAAGGGGATGAAAAGCAGTATAAACAATTGGTAGAGCCTGCTCGTGCTTTGGGAGCGGCCTTCCAAAAGATAAATTTCCTTCGCGACCTAAAAAGCGATTTCAAAGAAAGAGGCCGCATCTATTTTCCAAACGTAAATTTCTATGAACAGTTTGATAAGCATATCAAGGGGAAGATTGAAGAAGATATAGAAGCGGATTTTCATGCCGCATTGAAGGGTATTCGTCAGCTTCCTCGCAGTAGCAAGTTTGGGGTGTATATCGCCTATGTTTATTTCTACCAGCTGCTTAAAAAGATTAATCGACTCGAACCTAAAAAGGTTTTGGAACAAAGGGTACGCGTAAGCAATCCGGAAAAAATAATGCTTTTTATGACTTCTTGGTTAAAATTTAGGTTCAATAGAATATGAAAGGAACATTCGGATTCCTGGTTTTGTTTATGGTAATTAATTCAGATCTTTCAGTGATAAGAAAAGCCTATTCGGAAGCTATCTATTCAGAAAAAAAGACTGAAAAGCTTTTGGATGATTTGGAATCAATTACCGTTCAGACGCCAACGCTTTATGCCTACAAAGGAGCGACCCATGCTATCTATGCAAAATTCCTTCTTAATCCATCTTCAAAACTTGAGAAGGTAAAAAAGGGAACAGCCATGCTAGATGATGCCGTGATTGCCGATTCCGACAATATGGAGATTCGCTATTTACGCTATTCCATCGAAAAAAATATCCCCAGCTTTTTGCCTTATCGAAAGCATATTGAACAGGACGAAGTGCGTATCATTAATGCGCTAATTGCTGGAAATGATGCTTTATCGCCTGAAATTCGCAGTGAGGTAATTCAGTATATGCTAAAAAATGCGCAACTTAGTCCCGAGAACAAGCGTGATTTAGAGAAGCTTGTGAACTGATGTACACGTACCTACTACTTGATTTGGCCATTCTTGCGTTTCCGCTTGCCCTTTCTTTTGATAAGAAGGTAGCTTTTCATAAAAAGTGGAAGTATATCTGGCAGGGCATTTTGCTGAACTTGGTCATTTTCCTTCCTTGGGATATGGCCTTTACTGCACTTGGCGTTTGGGGCTTTAATGAAGAGTATCTCGTCGGGATTTCCCTGTTTCACTTGCCATTAGAGGAATACCTGTTTTTCTTGGTTGTGCCCTATGCAGCCATCTTCGTTTATGCCTGTTTAGAAGCCTATTTCCCTAAAGATTTTTTATACAGGCCACGAAAGCTGATTGCTAGAGCCGTAATTCTCCTTTGTTTGGTGCTCTATTTTTTATTTGGCGACCATCTTTACACAGCCACAGCTTCCCTTTATTTAGGTTTTATGATGCTCGTGGTCTTGCTTTCTGGAAAGCATCATTTCTTGGGTCGCTTTTTCATGACTTTCCTAATTATTGGCATCCCTTTTCTTATTTCCAATGGAATCCTTACGAGCCTGCCAGTTGTTTGGTATAATGATGCCGAAAACTTGGGCTACCGGATTTTTTCTATCCCAGTAGATGATCTCATTTATAATATGGGAATGCTGCTAATACCACTAGGATTTTATGCCCGATATACCCGGAGATAAATGTCTTATTGTTGGTGCGGGTCTGGCAGGCTTGGCTACAGCTGCACGCTTGGCTGCAGCGAGAAAGGAAGTCCATGTCTACGAGCAAAATAACTATTTCGGAGGAAAAGCCACTCAAATACAGCTTGGCGATTTTCTATTTGACGCAGGTCCTAGCTTGTTTACCATGCCTCAGTATGTGGATGAGGTCTTTGTCGCAGCCGGCAAAAATCCCCGCGACTATTATCAATACGAAAGACTTCCTACCCTTTGCCATTATTTTTATATGGATGGTTTTTCTCTCATTGCCCATGCTGATCGAGAGCAATTTGCGGAAGAAGCGGCAGCCTTGTGCTCCGACAGTAAGGAAGCAATTCTAAAATTCCTTCATCATTCAGAGCGCATTCATAAACTCACGGAAGAAGTCTTTCTCAGAAAATCTCTCCATCAGCTAAAAAATTATTGGAGCAAAGAAGCGCTTCGGGGTATTTTGGGTTTCGGCGAATTAGATACTTCCATCACCATGGAGAAGGCCATTCGCAAGTACTTAAATGATGAGCACCTTATTCAACTTTTTTGTCGCTATGCCACGTATAATGGTTCCAATCCATACCGTGCTCCTGGAACCTTAAATGTTATTCCTCATTTGGAGTTTGGCTTGGGGGCCTATATGCCGCAAGGAGGAATTCATGCTATTCCAAAGGCGCTGTATCAATTGGCCATGGATCTGGGAGTGCAGTTTCATCTGGGACAAAAGGTGGATGAAATTTTGGTGGAGCAGAAACGGATTTTTGGAATTCGTGTTGGAGCAGAAAAAATTGCTGCAACTACTGTCATTACCAATGCCGATATATGGCCTAGCTTTCGCGAATTAATGCCTGATCAGAAGGCGCCAGAGAAAATTTTGGCGCAAGAACGTTCTTCCTCCGCCTTCATTTTTTATTGGGGTATGGATGGATTATTTCCCGAATTGGACGTCCATAATATTTTCTTCACTGCCGACTATAAAAAAGAATTCGACAGCCTCTTTGAAGGGCATTCTATCGCTGATGACCCAACTATTTATGTCCATATTTCCTCTAAAGTCTGCTCGGAACATGCGCCTGCCGGAAAGGAAAACTGGTTTGTAATGGTGAATGCCCCGCAGCATGAAAATCAAGATTGGTCTGAGTTGCAGGTCGGATTAAAGGAACGCATTCTCAAAAAACTTAGTAAGCAGCTAGGGAAAGACATTGGTTCCTATATTTTAGAAGAAGCGACCTTGTCGCCAGAAGATATTGAGCGCAAAACCTCGAGCTATAAAGGCTCTCTCTATGGCACTTCGAGCAATAATCGTTTTGCTGCATTCTTGCGTCATCCCAATTTCAGCAACTCCATCAAAGGACTCTATTTCTGCGGCGGCTCCGTACATCCCGGAGGAGGAATTCCCTTGGTGATGGCCTCGGCAAAGATTGTAAGCGAGATGATTTTGAATCCTTTGAGGGTATGATACATTCAAATGACATCAGAATGGAATACCATTGATGGAAAATGTATTTCCAAAGCGAATGAGGCTATATTTGAAAATGGACAATTTCAAGTTGACTTAGGCCAGCTGCGAAGGGGTCTTTATGTACTTAAAATTAAGGATGAAAATGGAATCCACTCTTTCAAATTGTCTGGAGATTTTTGAAAAGCAATTGATTCCACCCAAAATAATCTAATAAGACTGAAGGATTCATTTAGTTATAAGAAGCACCAAATCACAGCAGTTCCAGGAATAGATATAGATTCAAAAAGGTGGAAAATTTATCCAAATCCTACTACGGGAGTTTTCACTATAGAGCATTTTACTGCTGGTGCTTCATCAGATAAATGGCGAATTGAGCTATTTAGAGTCTGTCTATAAAGTCCGTTAGCGGCGTTGCGCTCGTCTCAAAAATGCTCATTTACAAAAGTAAACTCCGCTTTTTGGGCCATCGCGCGCCTCCCTTCGGCAGGCTCAGGAGAGGTGCTATCGAACTTTCTAGTCCAGACTCTCGACATTATGGACAGACTCCATTTAATTCGTATGGGTCAAGTATTCCATTTGCGGTGGAAGACATCAATACCTATTCAACTCGAATTGCAACCAATATGCTAAGTCCAGGGGTAGTATGGCTTCGATTATTTGATGGAACTAATTATCATATTGAAAAGATGGTAATCAAGCAAAGTCCAGACTGAAAAACTTAGAAGGCGAAAGTGATTCTCCCACAAGAGTAATTGGTCGAGGTCACAACTTTCCCGCACTATTTCTCCGCATTGTTTCTCCGCACTTGGTTTTGTGTTCTGAACATCCCGCTTCTCGATAAACTCGAAGTGACTGTAAATTAAGCTTGATTTTAGGATACTTCTAACTTTGTGCCCTCTGCCCTCTGCCCTCTGCCCTGTGCCCTGTGCTCTCTGCCCTCTGCCCTCTGCTCTCTGCCCTGTGCCCTGTGCCCTGTGCTCTCTGCCCTCTGCCCTCTGCCCTGTGCCCTGTGCCCTCTGCCCTCTGCCCTCTGCCCTGTGCCCTCTGCCCTCTGCCCTCTGCCCTCTGCCCTGTGCTCTCTGCCCTCTGCCCTCTGCCCTGTGCCCTGTGCCCTCTGCCCTCTGCCCTCTGCCCTCTGCCCTCTGCCCTGTGCTCTCTGCCCTCTGCCCTCTGCCCTCTGCCCTCTGCCCTGTGCCCTGTGCTCTCTGCCCTCTTCC
>Ga0209491_10000755_pt1 | contig 64894 bp, 62 predicted proteins | sample BON02_FD_187213 | JGI IMG/M metagenome (GOLD analysis project Ga0209491, IMG submission 187213) | Freshwater microbial communities from Lake Bonney liftoff mats and glacier meltwater in Antarctica - BON-02 (SPAdes) (version 2) | ecosystem: Environmental > Aquatic > Freshwater > Ice > Glacier... | reverse complement strand
ACAGTAATGATCTTTTAACAGATACATTTCTTAGAATAAATATTGCTGGCAATAATTGGGTGCATGCTTTTGATAGCCTTGGTTGTTCTGCAAAAGATACCATGCAATTATTTGTTAATGATACTGTAACAGCAAATGCTGGGCCAGATGGCGTGATTTGTTTAAGAGATGTTTATGACCTAAAAGGACAAAAATTAAATAATCCGTTGTTTATTCACACTTGGCGCTGGTTTGATTTACGCCAAAATATGCAAGTGGGTACACTGCAAGATATTAAAGTCTCTCCATTAGATAGCACTAACTATAGGCTACATTTAACAATTACTCAAAGTGGTCAATCTTGCGAGTCGGCAGACACTATGTTTCTTAGGGTTAATCAATTGCCCAATACCACCGTTTCTAACCCTCAGGCTAAATGTTTTGATGAAGGTCAGTTTAATTTACTTGCTGCTAGTCCTGTTGGCACAGGATATACCTGGAGCCAGTCTGGCAATAGTGATATTTGGTTTCAAATGCAGGATAAAGATAGAGATACCATGATAAGAAAAGGGATATCCGCCCCACATTGGTATTATACTCAAAGATTTTTTACCGCAGCTATGAACAATGGAAAAGTGCCACCAGAGCCTAACCCAAGCGATAATATCTTTATACACGTTAGACACAGGCCAACAGGTTGTAAAGACAGCGCACTTTTTAGGGTAACTATTAACCCTAATCCATTTGTAAGATTAAGAAATAGAACCCTTTGCCAAGACGGAGGCGCTATAAAAGTAAACTCAAACATTAGCGCACCCACCAACCTTACTTCTGGAAGGTACACGTGGCGCATTGATTCTGCTCCTCCAATATTAACCAATGCAGATTTAGCTGCTATATTGGTCAATGAATCTACCTCCTTCTTTGATGATGATTATGTATTTTATCCTAGGCACCCTAATCCTATGATTGCTCTTGATGATCCTATCAATACTGCAAGGCTAGGAAGATATAAATTACGTTTCTGTTTTAGAATAGGCAGCACCAATTGCCAAACTTGCGATAGTATGTATATTTTAGTAGATACTTTGCCAAAAATTGAGTTTACTCCTTTTCCATTGATTTGCTATAGCGATAGTATTATAAACCTAGACCAATTTGTTAATTTGCCTCAAGGCAGATGGGAATTAAAATCTTTTAACTCTTTTGAAAGTGGGGCAGCATACAATACTGCAAGAGCCAGAATGATTGATTCTACACAAATTAATATCAAAAATTTACCCGGAACTTATTTTTGGAGATATTTAAACATGATGACAGGCTGCCCCGTAGCAGATTCTATTATTATGAATGTAAATCCTAGACCAAATTTGAGGGTAACTGAATTAGATACCATTTGTATTAATAGTGGAACAATAAACTTGATACCACTATCTAATAGAACAGTAGTAGAAGGTAGAGCGGGATCTGAGTGGACGGGAGCAGGTGTAATTAACAATATTTTTGACCCCACTGCAGTGGCCGTGCCTAATACTATTAACGCTTTCTATGGTCCATATAAAATGTATGTTAAATGGATAGAGCCTATCACAACGTGCATCAATACTGATAGTATAGATGTGTTAATTCAAGCACCACCGCTTGTCACTATCACCACACCACTGCCTGCAGAAGCTTGCGAGGGAATTCCCTTTAATCTTACTGCGACTTCAGAAAGGGTTCCTGCTGGTTTTATTTGGACTACAGCAGGTGATGGAATTTATAGCAGTAATACGGTGCTAAACCCTGTATATACGCCTGGCATTAATGACCGAACAAACTATGGAACGGTATTAACTTTAACTTCTAATCAACCTGGTTATATGCGCAATTGTCCAATATCTACCAAAAATCTAAAAATAGATATTCATGCATACCCTATATTTACTTTTGGAGATTTTGACAGTGGTTGCGCTCCTTTAAATGTTGATTTCTTTAGTGATGTAACTCGCCCTACAAATTTTCCGGTTACTTATGATTGGGATTTTGGAAATGGCGTCACTTCTAGCGATGCAAATCCTGCTGGCATCTTATATGATAAACATGGAAAGTATGAAGTAAAACTTTCTGTTAAAAACACCGCTGGAAGTTGCGAAACGAGAGATTCTGCTTTTTTTGTAGATGTGTTTCCAGTGCCAGTGGCAAGCATGGTAAGCAATCCCGATTTTTATACCACCATTGCATTACCACAATTTCAGTTTACATCTACTAGCACTGTAGCCACAGGTAATCTCGTAAGGTATGAATGGAATTTTGGTACTGGAAATCCAGAGGATACTAGTGCAGTAATGAATCCTGTTTTTAAATATAATGATGATACTGCCGAATATAACATTTCATTAAGAGTTACTTCCGACAAAGGTTGTATAGATGACACTATTAAATATATAAAAATTGGGCCAGATATTACTGTATTTATCCCTTCTGCTTTCTCTCCAGATGGAGCAGGACCTGGCAGAAACAATAAGTTTTATGTAGTGGCACAAGGATATATTGGTTATAATATGCAAATATTTAACCGTTGGGGCGAAAGACTGTTTGAAAGTCATCACCCAGAAAATGAGCCTTGGGATGGAACCTATAAAGGAGAACCCGTGCAAATGGATGTCTACATGTACTATGCTAAAGTAATTGCTTTTGATGGTAAAGAATACGAATACTCTGGCACAGTATCTTTGATTAAATAAAAAGTATGTTTTATAAAATAAAAAAGGGCTTTAAAAGCCCTTTTTTATTTTACTTTTGAACCATGAATAAGACAGTTCTAATTACTGGTGCAAGTGCTGGAATAGGAGAAGAAACAGCAAGAATTTTTGCCAAAAACGGATATAACCTCATATTATTTGCAAGAAGAATAGACAAATTAAAGGAGTTAGCTGAAATTTTAATAAAAGAATATGCTATTAAAATTTACACCGCTAAGGTAGATGTTTGTATTTCTGATGAAGTTAAAAATGCAATTTTGGAATTGCCAAATGAATTTCGAAATATAAGCATACTTGTTAACAATGCTGGTTTAGCGGCTGGTCTTTCTGATTTAGAGCATGGCAGTATAGACAATTGGGATAGAATGATAGATACTAACGTGAAAGGAATGTTGTATTTAACAAAATACTGTATTCCTTTATTAAAACAAATCAAATACAGTCACATCATCAATATAGGCAGTATTGCTGCAAAAGATATTTATCAGAATGGAAATGTGTATTGTGCATCCAAACATGCGGTAGACGCCCTTACAAAAAGTATGCGTTTAGAATTAAGTTCTTATCCTATAAAAGTTACAGGAATACACCCTGGTGCTGTAGAAACAGAATTTAGCCTTGTTAGATTTGATGGAGATGGTGCTAAAGCAAAATCAGTGTATGAAGGATTTGAAAATCTAGTGGCAAGCGATATTGCTGAGGCTATTTTTTGGTGCGTAACAAGGCCAAAACATGTAAATATTAATGAATTAACAATTATGCCAACCGCACAGCCAAAAGCTGGCATTATTCATAAAAACTTAGCTGAATAGTATTTTATTTTGCAATATTCATTTGAAAATCTTCTAACATTTCAAACTGCAGCCATTTACCTTTTTTGAACTTAAAATAATCATAGGTGCCGTCTGGTACATAATATTCATAATTTTTTGATTTTTCTGCACGCACTGGCACAAGGTGACTTATTACAATCATTTGTTCTTTGGGCTCTATTCTGCAAGTCATATAAGCCTGTGATGAGTATTTAAATAAAAGTCTATACTTTGCTTTTGATTGTTTTAAAGGAAAAAAAACAGGTGCTCCAAAAACTGGAGTGCCATCCTTCTCTAATTTTAACACCTCTATTGTTTTTGAAGCAAGCCAAGGTGTACCCCCATTAAAACCTGTAAGCAAATAATGGCATTTTTTTCTTGCTTTAAAAGTAAAAATTGAATAATAAAGAGCAGCATTCCATGATTCATGGTCTAATTCTTGCGCATTGGAATCTAAAGGCATAGTATTTGGCAATAGTCTGAAAAAATAATTTTTATAATATTTGGCATTACACAACAAAAAACCAAAAACAGTATAGTAACCGCTGTCTGAAACATAGTTAAAACTTAATATCTTTATTTTATTATCATCAGACTTTAAAACAGAAATTGTTTTAAATGAGTCAAAATTAAGTAAAAAAGACTTTGGATTGTTTAAAATTAAATCTAAACTATCTGCTACAGCAAATGAGGTTTTTTTTCGCGCTTCTTGTAAAGGGTGTTGAATAATATGAGTTGACATTATGGCAATTGCATTTATCCTATTTTGCAAATTAAGTAATTCTACTCCTTGTCCAAAACATTGCGAATAAACTTTTAATAAAATAAAAAAAAATACTACTCGTTTCATAAGGTATTAACGAAATTTATCGGTAATATTATTTAGCATTTTTCTAGTACAATTGCAGAAGCACCTCCACCCCCATTGCATATTGCTGCAGCCCCTAATTTTTTATTTTCTTGATGCAATGCATTTATTAGGGTTACTACAATGCGCGCTCCACTTGCACCCAGCGGGTGGCCTAAAGCTACTGCACCACCATAAATATTTACTTTTTCGTCAGAAATATTTAATATTTTATTATTTGCTAACGCTACCACAGCAAATGCTTCGTTAAACTCAAATAAGTCAATATCATTTATACCCAAATTAGCTTTACCTAATGCAATTGGCATAGCCTTGGCAGGTGCGGTTGTAAACTTTTCTGGTGCTTGCTCTGCATCTGCAAAACCTTTTAAAATCGCTATTGGCTTTAAGCCTAATTCTGTGGCTTTTTCTCGGCTCATTAAAACAAGTGCTGCTGCTCCATCATTCATTGTGCTGGCATTTGCTGCGGTAACAGTGCCATCTTTAGAAAATGCAGGTTTTAGGGTAGGAATTTTGTCAAAAAACACATTCTTATACTCCTCATCCTCTGCAAAAAGGGTTAAATTACCTTTTCTATCTACTAGCTCAACAGGTACAATTTCATTATCAAACTTTCTATTTTTCCAAGCTTCATCTGCTCTTTTATAACTTTTAACAGCAAAATTATCTTGGTCTTCTCTAGAAAAATTGTATTCAATGGCACATAAGTCTGCACAAGAGCCCATCATAGTTTGACTGTAGACATCTAATAACCCATCATGCGCCAAACCATCCACTAATGGTATGTTTCCAAACTTTTGACCTGTTCTGCTTGAAGAAAGGTAATGTGGAACTTGACTCATGTTTTCCATTCCTCCTGCTATTATTATTTCAGCTTGTCCTGTCATTATCTGCTGTGCGGCAATGGTAATGGCTTTCATCCCACTTGCACATACTTTATTAATGGTAGTGCATTTAACATCATCACTCAGCCCAGCAAATTTTGCAGCTTGACGGGCAGGAGCTTGGCCTAAACCTGCTTGTAAAACTGAACCAAAATAAACTTCTTCTACAAGTTTAGGGTTTAAATTAGCTTTGTCTAAAGCTCCTTTAATTGCTACTGCTCCTAATTTAGTTGCAGAGATACCACTCAAACTTCCCATAAAACTCCCAATAGGTGTGCGAACTGCAGAGATGATTACTACTTCTTTCATATTTTTTATATTACTGTGCAAAAATAAGGCATCTTATCGATAAAAATAATACGATTTAGGTTTTTAATACCATATTCGAATTAAAACATTTCAACTGATGCTTTTTAATGAAAGAAATTAAAAAATGCTTTCAATAACATTTTAAACTTGAGAACAAATACTATTTTCTTTTTTTCTTATAATCACCTCGTTGCCAAGATTCAAAAAATTTTGCCCAGGACAATGGATTAAGCAATGGATTTGGTGGCAATTGCCCTTTGAAATATAAGTTATTTGCCTGCTGACGCATTTGTGCTGTATACGCTGATTGTGCATCTACTTTTCCGCGCAAAGCATCTTGCCTTAAACTCTCACGGTCTAGATTTTTTCTAGCACGTTCTAGATCATCATCAGGTATTTCTGTTTTTACAAAAATATAATCAAATTGAACACGAGGAGGCAATGGATATATAATAACAGGCTCTAAATAATTGGTATCTTGAGTAAGAAGCTTTATAATATTATACTTGTCGCTGGTTAATGTATCAGGAATTATATAATAATTTTTCTTAAATTCGAGCGCATTGAAAACAATTGTATCGCCTCTTTTTGCAGCTAGACTAAAAAATCCATTCACATCAGTAATATCGCCATACCTTGATCTCTTTTCATAAACGTAAGTATAAACGATTGGATAAAGACTATCTGAACGCAAAACGACACCTGAAAATTGAATTAATGCAGTATCCTTTTGTGCCAATAAATTAATGGCGCCCATTAAAAACAAAACCACTAACCCGTTTTTTATTTTTTTCATATTTTGTGTATTAAACCAAAACTCAAATATAAGTTTATTATTTCTATTTAGAACAAAAAACTTGCCAAAATAGTTAATAAAACGATAAAAGGACTGGGCAATTTTGTAAATTGAATCAAAAGTATTGTACCTATTAAAACAAAAATTTCTCCAAAATAATTAGTTTTATGCGAAATAGATTCTATTAAACCAAAAGAAAGCAATATGCCAGCTGCAAAAATTAAGCCTACTGCACCTGCAACAATACCATCTAACGAACGTTGTACAAAGGGGTAAGTTTTTATCCTACCCCAAATTGGATAAGCAAAAAACATAATAAGTAGGCCCGGCAAAAATATAGCAACAGTGCCTATCAAACACCCCAATAATTGAAACCAAACCCCTTTTTCTTGCAGTGCCATGCCGTTTACAAAAGTAGAAAAACTAAATACAGGACCTGGCAAAGCTTGAATAAACCCATAACCATGGGCAAATTCGACTGATGTTAAATAATGCTTAGCATGCACAAATTGAGACTCCATTAATGGAATTAGCACTTGTCCGCCACCAAAAACTAAACTGCCCAAGCGAAAAGTATTCTCAAACATTAACACTTCTTTTATATCAAAAACATTTCCTACGAAAACAAATGAGAAAAAAATAGTGGCTATTAAAAATAGTTGTTTCAAATTTAACTTACCCAAAGGCTTATTATTGGGTGTATATTTAATATTAATAAATTTTTGGGAAATAAAAGCGGATAAAAATAAAATTATGGGTAAGACAATGCTTGTTAGTGAAGTGTTTTTAGAAAATAATTGACTGCTAACTAAAGCCAAACACGCACCAAGTGTAATTAAATAAAATCCATAATGCTTTTTAATCAATGGAAACATTTTAATTGCAGCAGCAAACAAAAAACCAACGGCCATAGCAGGCACAAGACTAAAGTAATTTAATAAATCTGAATTTTTCAATTGCGAATATCCAATAACAATAATACTCATTAACAGTGATGCTGGGATAATCCAGATTACTAAAGTTAGAATTGCCAATTTATGCCCACCCAATTTTAGACCAACAGCAGTAATGGTTTGAGTAGATGTAGGACCTGGCAAAACTTGACAAAAACTATATAATTCTATTAGTTCCACTTTGGTTAATAAACCTCTTTGATCACAAAATTTTTCTAAAAACCTTACAAAATGAACTTGTGGGCCTCCAAACGCAGTTATGCTAAGCATAAAAACATCTTTTAGAAATTGGGATAAACTAACATTGGTAGATTTTAAACTCAAAATTAATTAAATTTGTTATATTTTTGCCTTCTATGAAAAAGGCAAATATCTATTTATTTCAGGTAATTTCAATATTATTTTTTTACACTATCAGCTCATGCAATCACGACTATAGTTTTGAGCAAAAAAAGGAACTGATGCTCATAGATAGCTTGGTGTATAAACTGGCAGCTATAGAAAAAATAATGGATATAGATTTGCCGGAAATAAATGAGCGAATAGATGAAATGAAACAAGATATTGGCAAAATGAAGTTTACAGAAAAGACTCTTGATGGCCCAATGGGACAAATGATGGATAAATATGTAACTATCCATAAATATTACATGCATTTTTATGAGCCATACAAAAAGGCTAAGACTGAACTTTCGGACCTAAAAATACAAATGGCAACATTGAAAGAAAGCGTATTAAAAAAAGAATATTCTAAAGCCAAATTTAAGACTTTTTATAATGAAGAGCGCAAAAGCATTATTGAATTAGAAGAATTTGTAACCCTAAATATACAGCCAGTGCTAGCTGTGGAGTATGATTATAGAAGGATTCAAAAAAATATTGACCAATTTCTTTATGGAGATTCTCTAAAACTAGAAACAAAACCTTAAATAATGATTTCTATAGATTGGCAAATATGGTGTCAAAATTACATGTTAATACTCAATATTTGTATGCCATTAAATAAAAAAGGTGTTTGCACAATATTGAATTGCACAAACACCCTTTTATAAAAAAATTAAATAACCAAACCTTGGGCTAGCATTGCATCGGCTACTTTTTTGAAGCCAGCAATATTAGAACCAATTACATAGTTTATTTTTCCATTAATTTTACCATATTTATGGCATTGGCTGTGAATATCAATCATAATATTTTTTAACCTTGTATCTACCTCTTCTCTTGTCCAGCTGAGCCTCAAACTATTTTGACTCATTTCTAATCCACTCGTTGCTACACCACCAGCATTGGCAGCTTTGGCAGGTCCAAATAACACACCAGACGCTATAAATGTATTGATGGCTTCTAAGGTAGAAGGCATATTTGCCCCCTCTCCAATAGCAATTACGCCATTTTTTATTAATGTTTTGGCATCCTCTGTATCAATTTCATTTTGAGTAGCACTAGGAAAAGCTAAATCGCAGGCAATGCTCCACGGTTTTTTACCAGCATGAAATTCCATACCATATTTTTCTGCCAATTCGCTTATTCTTCCTCTTTTATTATTTTTTAAATCCATTAAAAAAGCAAGTTTTTCTTGATTAAAACCTTCTTTATCATAAACAAAACCATCGCTATCGCTGGCGGTATGCACAGAGGCCCCTAATTGCAATAATTTTTCGATAGTGTATTGGGCAACATTTCCGCTGCCACTTACCACTGCTTTTTTACCTTTTATATCAATATTATGGGCTTGCAACATTTCGTTGACAAAATAAACACATCCATATCCAGTAGCTTCTGGCCTTATCAAACTTCCACCATAAGAAATTCCTTTTCCTGTTAGCACACCTGTAAATTCGCTTCTATTTTTCTTGTATTGACCAAACAAGTAGCCTATCTCTCTGCCCCCTACACCAATATCACCAGCAGGAACATCGGTATCTGAACCAATGTATTTGCTTAATTCTGTCATAAATGCTTGGCAAAAACGCATTACTTCTCTGTCAGACTTACCTTTAGGGTCAAAATCTGAGCCTCCTTTGCCTCCGCCCATTGCAAGACCCGTTAAGCTGTTTTTGAAAATTTGCTCAAAACCTAAAAATTTTAACACACTTAAATTTACTGTTGGATGAAATCGCAAGCCACCTTTATAAGGCCCGATAGCATTGTTAAATTGAACCCTATATGCTCTGTTTACTTGCACACTTCCGTTATCATCTTCCCAAACAATTTTAAATTGAAAAGCCCTATCAGGTTCTGTAATTCTCTCTAAAATATTTTCTGATTGGTACTGCTTATTTTCTAAAAAGAAAGGGAAAACAGATTCAACAAATTCTTGAACTGCCTGATGAAATTCTGGTTCATTAGGGTTTCTTTTTTTTAGACCCTCCATAAAAGTTTCTACCGATATCATTTTGATTTATTATTTTTAATTGTCCTGCAAACTTAAGAATAAATCTTCTTTATTTTGACTTATTAATAGACAACTTATACCCTTTGCATAAAAATCTTTATGCCCTTATTAGAGGGTTCTTTTAAAATGTATGTAATCAGTAATTGCGGGTTTTTGACAGTTGATAACCAAATTTTTAGCTACTTGACCTCTATGATAACAAGAATGATGTATTAATTGAATGATGATATCTGAAACACTGTTTTCAAAAGTTTTGCGTTCTGAATTAAAATATGAAATCATTTGATCCAATTTTTGTTGGGTAAGTTTTTCTAAAAAGTGATTCATATCTTGCGTATTTTTATTTTGCCAAAAAATCAATTTTTCAATATCGGCATCTTCAAAAACCCTCAAAGTGCGTTTAAAATTCTCAATTCTACTAAGCCAAATATGCTTTGCAGATTCTAAATGAAACATAAGGTTGATGTTGATGGAATCATTTGGTTGCAAAATATTTACAATTTGCTGATTTGCCCATTGTTCATATTGAAACATGGAGATATAATAATCTTTCATTCTAATTTTTTAATTTAATAATATCAAAAATAAATGAAGTATCGTTGAACTCAATTTCTAACTTAACTACAGCAAAATTAATCTTTAATTGCACTTTAGGCATCAAAATTCTAGAAATTTTCACCCAGTCCTTTTCAGTGCACACAATAACATATTTTTTTTGCACATTAAGTTGCTGCTCAGCGATGGCTAGCCAATTTTCTAAATCGTTTAGGGTATAATTATAATGGTCTTTGTATTGAAATAATTGATATACGCTAAATTTAGATGCCACAAAAGAAATAAAAGGTAATGGATATGCAATACCGGCCACGGCAATTGCAAAAGTATCTTGAGAATAGCTAACATCAATCATCATTTTTGGTTGGGAAAAGTAGATTGGTAAATTTTTATATTGATTTATTTTCTTGATAGATGATAAATTTATGTTTGTTAAATAACTATTGGTTATAATGACAGCATCTGCCCTTTTTACTCCACTTTTATGCTCTCTTAACATTCCTGCAGGCAAGACATAATCGTTAAAAAAAAACTTATCTTGCCTTGTTAGCAAAAATTGAAAATGCGTTTTTACATATCTGTGCTGAAAGTTATCGTCTAACAAAATAAAATCAACCTTTTGATTTTCAAGAAATTTTACAGCATTTATCCGTTTTTCAGAAACTATAACCGTTATTTTTTCAAATTTTTGTTTAATTAGCAATGGTTCATCTCCTACCTGAATGGGCAAACTATCTTTTTCTACCGTTAGCATGCCTTTAGTATTTCTACCATAACCTCTTGAAAGTACTGCAACTGTATAACCATTTTTTAATAATTGCTCAACTAAAAATAAGATAAAAGGCGTTTTCCCTGTTCCACCAACTGCAAGATTTCCAACACCTATTGTAGGAACAGAAGGCAGATATGAATCCCATATACCAAAATCAAAAAGCTTGTTTCTTACAAAAGTTACACATCCGTAGACAAAGGCAAATGGGTATAGTAAGATTATTTTTATATAGTTTGCAATGATGCTCAAAATTCGCTGGTAAAATGAAACTCAATATCAGGATTATTTTGTATCGCCATTTGCAAAGCAAACTGGGTTTCAGCTAAATATACTGGTATTCCTTCTTTGTCGAAGGCAATATTACTTTTAAACCTCAAAAATTCGTCAACTTTTTGTTTAGGACCAATTATCCAGCAGGCTTTGTGAAAAGATTTGCGCTCAAAACGGCAAACAGCTCCATACTCATGCTCTAACCGATATTGGATAACTTCAAACTGCAATTCACCAACGGTGCCTACAATTTTTCTATTTCCTGGCTCTAATCTAAATAATTGAGCAACTCCTTCATCAGTTAGCTGTTCAATTCCTTTATCTAACTGCTTACTTTTCATGGGATCTAAGTTTATTAACTCCTGAAAAATTTCTGGTGAAAAACTTGGAATCCCCTTAAATTTGATTTGCTCCCCTTCTGTTAGAGAATCTCCTATTTTAAAATTTCCTGTATCATACAAGCCTACCACATCGCCTGCATAGGCATCATCTACCACTTTTTTATCCTGCGCTAAAAAGGTATAAGGGTTAGAAAACCTAACTTGCTTGCCAAGTCTATTATGAAAATAGAATTTATTTCGCTCAAATTTTCCGCTACAGATTCTAAAAAAAGCAATTCTGTCCCTGTGTTTTGGATCTAGATTTGCATGAATTTTAAATATAAATCCGGTTAATTGAGGCTCATTTGGCAGAACTTCCCGCTCTAGTGTTATTCGTTTTTGTGGAATAGGCGCAAAAGCTATAAAATTTTCGAGTAATTCTTGAATGCCAAAATTATTTAGTGCACTGCCAAAAAAAACTGGTGCAAGTTTTCCTTTTAAGTAACTATTTCTATCAAAAACATCATACACACCATCTATTAAATCAACGTCTTCGCGCAATTGATTAGCATTTTTTAAACCTACTTTGGCATCTAACAATGGGTCGATAAGCGAATTAATTGGTAAATAATCATCGCTAATTTTAGTTTTATTGGCTTCAAAAAGATTTAAACTTTTTGTCAATAGATTATATACTCCTTTAAATTCTTTGCCTGCGTTTATTGGCCAAGTTAATGGGCGAACTGCTATATTTAGTTTTTCTTCTAATTCATCTAATAAATCAAAAGGATCGCGGCCATCTCTATCCATTTTGTTTATAAAAACGATTACTGGTGTATCGCGCATTCTACAAACCTCCATTAATCGCTCTGTTTGTGTTTCTACCCCTTTTACACTATCAATAACCAAAATTACACTGTCTACTGCAGTTAAAGTTCTAAAAGTATCTTCGGCAAAATCTTTATGGCCGGGAGTATCCAAAATGTTTATGATGGTATCAAGATATTCAAAAGACATTACAGAGGTGGCAACAGATATGCCCCTTTGCTTTTCTATTTCCATAAAATCACTGGTAGCAGTTTTAGTTATTTTATTAGATTTTACTGCACCTGCGGTCTGTATAGCTCCACCAAAAAGCAGCAACTTTTCTGTTAGGGTAGTTTTTCCCGCATCTGGGTGACTGATAATAGCGAAAGTGCGTCTCTTTTGAATTTCTTTTTCAAGATTGGTTGTGGACATTGTTATTTTTTGAAGTGCAAAAATATGGCTTTTGAAAGGAAAAATGGTATATGAGAAAATATTTACTTACAACGACTTATAGTAACAAAAAAGTTAAACTACTATTGCTGTAATAAATCCAAAATTTTTTAATAATAAAACAGTAAAATTTTTCTTTAATTAAAATAGGCCATAAAAATTATTCAAATAGCAAGAAATTATTTCCATTTATTGGACACAAAAGGAATAAATAATGGATAAAGTATTTGCCAAATCTGCATTTTAAATATTCCAAAAATACTAATTTTATCATTGAATTGTTGATTACAATTAATGATAAAATAATCAGAAACAATTTTTAATACTAAAATGAATACTGCACACCCATAATTTTCATTAAAACAATAATAAAAAACCATGCTTAACATCCCTATTAAATTAAACAGCAGAAGAAATGGGAAAAAATTTGCCCACCAAAAAATATAGTGTCCTGTTTTAGAAGCCCACCTTTTTCTTTGTTTCAAAAAAGTATAAACATTATTTGGGGCCTTTGTTAATACTGGCTCTGCATTCAAAAAAACAACCTTATTGGGGGCTACTTGATAAAATTGATGTAATAAAAAAATATCATCGCCACTAGCTAAACTCTCGTGTGAGCTGTATCCACCAATAGATTGCCAAAATTCTTTTTTAAATACCATATTTGCCCCATTACACATAATAGGTTTTTTTTGATAAAACATCCCTAAACCTGTATTGATTAGCGCACGACTTTCAATTTTTTGGTACATGCTTACCCAATGATTATTTTTTATATAATCAACTAGGCCAAATAATAAATTTGGCTGATACTTTAAAATATGGCTATCGATGTTATTTAACCAAAATTTAGGGAGTATACAATCTGCATCTGTTACAGCAATATAGGTTGTTTTGGCAGAATTTATGCCCATACTTAGTGCTGCTTTTTTACCCAAGCCTTTGCTCTCTAATATACTTATATTGTTTATTTTCAAAGTATCAAGTAAATGCCTGAGCATTGCCAAAGAATTGTCAGTTGAATGGTCATTTACAAAAATAATTTCTCGGGGTTGTTTTGAGAGGTTTTTTAGTGAAAATAATAAATCAAATAAGTTCGATTCTTCATTTTTAAAAGCAATAACTATGGTAATATCAGTGAATTCTGAATTGCTTTTTGAAATATAGTTTGCAACTGTTTTTTTAAAAACCATTAACGCTAAAAAATAAAAAAACAAAAAATAGAAGATTGCAAATATCATTGTCTAAACTTTTTATGTATAAAAAAAACCCCAACCAAGGCTGGTAAAAAAATATTAACACAATAGATAATAAAAACAGGAAACAATGCAAGTTGGCCGCCCAATAAATAAAAACTCAACAAAAATCTAAGGCCAATATCAGAGAGTACCATTGTGGGAATGACTGTTTGAAGCAACAAAAAAACGGGCAAATTTATACAAACCATTTTCCAATTCATTGCATCAAAATAATGTAGAACAATAATATATTGAAACGAAAAAATAAGATACCGCAATAAGCTAAGCAGCAATGAAATACTAATCGCCTTTTTTGAAAAACTTATTTTATGTTTGATTATAAATTTAATTTTTACAGCCTTAATCAAACGAGGCAAGTAACTAAAAAATATTGCCAGAATTAGCAAAATAGCAATACTTATTACCCAAATCCAAACAGAGGAAAATCCTATTAAAATAAAAAGTGGGGATAATAATTTTAACGCAAGAGGCAAACAAATAATACCTAAAATAATGGTGCAAGCAAGCTGCAAAAGGCCAGATTGCATGCTGCTGCTAATTACATTTGCCCACTTTTTTTTTGTAAAATGTAAAATGCGACCTAAATATTCGCCTGCTCTATATGGCAGAAATAAACTAATAGCATTGCCGGCTAGTAAAGCTTTAAAATGCGAAGCAAAACTAAATTTTGATGCCATTAAAATCATCCATTTTTTGTTTTCTACAATAATGTTGAGCATGCCTAAAACAAAAACAATTGCATAAATAAGCAATAAATTTAAGCTGAAACTAGGCCACATAAAGCGATTAATAGATGCTTTCAAATTATCAATCTTATAATTTAAAGTAAAAATGATTGCAAAAAAAAGTAGAATCTGAATAAGGAGGAATAAAAGCGTAGATTTTCGAAAAATAAAACGCTTAATTTTACCTACTTTTGCATGGTTATAGATGGGATTAGACAAAACTATATATGATAAGATTATTTTAGGAATAGATCCGGGCACAAATATAATGGGTTATGGATTAATTGGCATCATCGGAAAAAAAGCCGAGTTAATTAGCCTTGGCATTATTAAACTGCAGCAATTTGATAATCATGCTATGAAATTAAGACATATTTTTGATAGGGTTAGCAGTATCATTGTTCAATATTTACCAGACGAAGTAGCATTAGAAGCTCCATTTTTTGGCAAAAATGTTCAAAGTATGTTAAAATTGGGCAGGGCACAAGGAGTAGCAATAGCTGCGGCATTGGCAAAAGATATTCCAGTGTTTGAATATAGTCCTCGAAAAATTAAGCAGAGTGTAACAGGAAGAGGTTCAGCAACAAAAGAACAAGTGGCCATGATGCTACAACAATTATTTGAATTTAAAGAAATGCCTAGTAATCTTGATGCAACAGACGCCCTAGGCGCTGCATTATGCCACTTTAATCAATTCTCTCCTATAGGATTTGGAACTAAAAAATCTAGTTCAGGATGGGCGTCTTATGTAAAAAATAACCCCGAAAAAATAAAATAGCATTTTTTTAGAAACTTCTTAGGTTTTTATCGTAAATTTGCATGTTGTTAGAATATAAAATGTTTCGTATCAATTGTAAACTCATCATTTTGGCTGCGTCTGTTATTTCAGTGATGCTCTCTAGCTGCGGAGAATACAGTAAAATCTTGAAAAGCAAAGACCAAGATTTTAGATATTTGAGTGCTAAAAATTACTACAACAAGGGCAAATTTGATAAAGCTTTTCCTCTATTTGAAGATGTACTTGCAGCATGGAAAGGACAAGAAAAAAGTGAAGAAGTGTATTATTATTATTGCTATACCCATTATGGAATGGGAAATATGAATTCTGCTAGTTTTCATTTTAAAAACTTTACAGAAACTTTCTTTACAAGCAAAAAATTAGAGGAATGTGCATTCATGCATGCACATGCAGAATATGACATGGCTCTCCCCCACCAATTAGACCAAACCCAAACCTATAAGGCAATAAACGAGTTGCAACTATTTATCAATATGCATCCAAAATCTAGTTTTGTAGATAGCAGTAATACTTTGATGGATAATTTGCGCAAACAATTGATTACAAAAGACTTTAATTTGGCAAAACTTTACTTTGATAGAGAAAGATACAACAGTGCAATCAGGTCTTTTGAAAATTTTTTAAGAGATTATCCAGAGATTGAAAATAGAGATGAAATAGAATTTTTTATTCTTCGCACAAACCAAAAATTAGCTGAAAATAGTGTAGAAGGAAAAAAACTAGAACGGTGGCAAAAAACAGAAGAGCTTGCAAAATTATTTGCACTACAATATGGTGGAAATAATAAATACATGAATAAAGTTAAAAGTATACTATTACTTAGTCAAAAAAAGATAAAATTAATACAGAAATAAAAACAATAACAATGGATAAAATAACACCAAAAAAAATAGTAAGATCAGCAATTAGCAGAGACCTAAATTTATTCGAAGATAAAACTTCAAACCTTTACAAAACAGTAGTCATATTATCAAAACGGGCAAATCAAATTTCTAGCACTATTAAAGAAGAGTTACAATCTAAATTATCAGAATTTGCTACAGATAATGATAATCTTGAAGAAATTTTTGAAAATAGAGAACAAATAGAAATCAGCAGCTATTATGAAAGAATGCCAAAATCAACCTTGATGGCAATTGAAGAATTGATGGATGACAAAATCTATTTTCGATCTGCTAATGAAGACACCGACAACACTTAAAGACAAAAAGGTATTAATAGGCATATCTGGTAGCATTGCTGCATATAAAATTGCCTTATTAATAAGACTATTAATAAAAGAAGGTGCAGTAGTAAAAGTGGTGATGACAAAATCTGCCACTCAATTTATTACCCCACTTACATTAAGTACATTATCAAAAAACCCTGTTTACTCCTCTTTTGTACTTGGAGCTCAAGGCGAATGGACAAATCATGTATCATTAGGCTTATGGGCAGATGTTATGATTATCGCTCCTGCATCTGCAAAAACCATTTCTGCTATGGCAAATGGATATTGCAACAATTTGCTCATTGCCACATACCTTTCTGCAAAATGTCCTGTATTTTTTGCGCCAGCGATGGATTTAGATATGTTTAAGCATCAAAGCACAAAGAACAATATTATTGCATTATCAAAATATGGCAACCATTTAATACCAGCAGAGGATGGTGAGCTAGCCAGCGGACTATCTGGAGAAGGCAGAATGGCAGAACCAGAAACCATTATTGCCCACTTAGAAGGTTTTTTTTCTATCAAAAAAAATATTCGTAAAGTATTAATTACAGCAGGTCCAACCTTCGAAAATATAGACCCAGTTAGATTTATAGGAAACTATTCATCAGGCAAAATGGGATATGCCCTTGCAGAGAAATTTGTATCACAAGGGTATCAAGTTACTTTAGTATCTGGCCCAGTTTCTTTGCCTATACCAATGGGGTTAAGCAATTTTATTACTGTGCAATCTGCAAAACAAATGTTAGAAATTTGCATTAAAGAATTCACTCAATCACACATTTGTATCATGTCTGCAGCTGTGGCAGATTATACACCGCAAACTGTTGCCAAAGAAAAAATTAAAAAAAATTCAACCGAATTCAATATTGAACTAAAAAAAACAACCGATATTCTGGCTTGTTTGGGTAAAAGTAAGAAGAAAAACCAATTACTTATAGGTTTTGCATTAGAAACCAATGATGAATCTGCGAATGCTAAAGCAAAATTAGCTAAAAAAAATGCAGATATTATTATTCTAAATTCGCTAAAGGATGAAGGTGCAGGGTTTAAAAATGACACTAATAAAATTACAATTTTTTCAAAAAATGGCAGTGAAACAAAATATGGTCTAAAACTAAAAACAGAAGTGGCACAAGATATATATCAATATATTATTGATTATAAATAAAATAATATTAACTTTGTGGGTAGCATGAAAAAAATACTCTTTCTTATATTTATTTTCACTTTGGCTTTCAATAGTGTTTTTAGCCAAGAATTAAATTGCAAGGTGACAGTAATATCGCCAACCGTTCAGATGTCTAATAAACAGATATTTAATAGCATGCAGCAAAGTGTTTGGCAATTTATGAATACTAGAAAATGGACTTCAAATCAATATGAGGCCATAGAAAAAATTGAGTGCAATTTACAAATTGAAATAACTTCAATGAATGCCGATATTTTTACAGCCAAATTGCAAATAAATAGTTTAAGGCCGGTTTTTGGTAGCAATTATAAAAGCATTTTATTTAATCATCTTGATGCTGATTGCGGTTTTAATTATGTAGAGTTTCAACAAATGGAGTTTCAAGAAAATGCCAATATTTCTAATCTTACCAGTTTATTAGCTTTTTATGCATATTATATCATTGGAATAGATTATGACACTTATGCATTAGAAGGAGGCACCACTCATTTTACCAAGGCTCAAGCTATTGCAAACTTAAATGTAAATCAACCGGGGTGGGAGCCAAATGCAGGCAGCTCTTCCTCAAGAAATAGATATTATTTAATTGAAAATGCAATAAACTCTAGGTATAAACCAATTAGAGAAGCCTATTATCAATACCATAGATTTGGATTAGATGAAATGTACAAAGATGTAGATAAAGGCAGAGAAGCCATCACGCTGTCTATTAAACTTTTAGAACCAGTATTTGCTGTAATGCCAAATGCGATGTTTTTAAAAGTATTTTTTAATGCTAAGTATTCCGAATTAGCAGAAATATATAAAAAAGCCCCAGTTACAGATAGAAACAAAATGGTAGAATTGCTTAAAAGACTCGATCCGGGTAATGCCACCTCGTATGAAAAAATTAAAGATACTTAAGTTTGAAATTCAATATTTTACCCTACATCTGCCATAAAATAAATAAATATATAAAAACCATGAAAACAACACTTAAATTAATCACACTATCTGCGGTTATTGCCCTTTTTGGATGTAAAGATAAATTAACCAATATCGATATAGACCAAAATAAAAGTACAGCAGAATTTACTATTGTATCTGGAGCTCCTGCCGGAGTATACAATGATTCTGTAATTTTTAATTCAGATTTTGAAAAAATTGCAAAAGACAATGGAGTTAAAACCGAAAATTTTAAATCATTAAAACTCAAAGAGGCTAAAGCAATTATTACCAATGGTAAAACATTTGACCCGCTTTCTAAAATAACTATAATATTAGAGGCCACAGGTTTACCTACTAAAACAATTTTGGTAAAAGATCCTGTTAATGGAGCAGGGTTAAGCACAATTAATTTTGATGTTGACCAATCTGTGGATTTACTTCCTTATTTTAAAACAAACAACATCACAATTAGATCTAATAGTGTATTAAGTTCAAGTGTAGTTGATGAAATAAAAATGAAATTAGAATTAAAATATACTGTAAACGCAGGGTTATAGATAGCAAAATGATAAAACAAAAAGAAAGGCTGTCAAATTTTGACGGCCTTTTTTCTTTTAAGCATTTCATAAAAACCGACAACCATCAAAAACATCAATAAATTATATAAAAAGTCTTCCCAAGGAATACTTCCTATTCTAAAAGAGGTTTTTTCTAATTCATTATAAATTACCACAGGTTTTGATGTTAACAGCCCATTTACAACAAGCATAGGTATAATAGCAACTAAATATGCTCTATAAAAGTTACCCATATACTTATTTTTTCTCAAAAAAAGCAAATGAATTAACAATGCAAAACCTGTAAATAAAGCAGTTATTGCGGTATACAATTTACCAGGAAAAGTAAAATAAGTGATTAAGCATAAAATAAATAAAATTAAATTGAGCAATCTTGCCCTTTTATTAAAAAACTCATTAGGAAAATATGTGTTTAAACATTCGTAAATAAAAACACATGCAAATGGAACGGTAATAAAAAATAACCATTCTTCTATTGGTAGCCACAAAATATTGATGCCTAATGTATAATTTTCATTGAAACTCCAAACACCAATATAGCTAAAAGCAGCATCCCATGTTATAAACAAAAGGCACATAAAAGCAATTGCAGGAAAAAGGTATTTAAAATTTTTATAAAAAGCTACCTTTTTGTCGAAAGATAATGCAAGGGGGCCAGCAAGGGTGAGCAGATTAATAGTAAGGTAGAATAATTTCACCTTGCAATATTAATGCAATCCAAACAATTTTCAATCCTTAATTATCATGCTTTTGACTTAAAACCAAAAGATTTTTCATATTCAGTAAGCATTTTTCTAAGCATTCTGCGCGCCACAAAAATTCTAGTTTTTACAGTGCCTATAGGAATATCCAATTCTTCTGCAATTTCATGATATTTATACCCATCCATATTTTTTCTAAAGGTATATTGTATATCTACAGGAAGTCTTGAAATTGCTGTTTCTAAATCTTGTCTAATAAATTTTAATTCACCAGCATTAATTACTTTACTTGGCGTAGAGTCAAGATAAAAGCTATTATCGGTGTAGTCTAAAAAAGTATTTCGCTTTATATTTCGTCTATAATCATTAATAAATGAATTTTTCATGATTGTGAATAGCCAAGCTTTTAGATTGGTACCTTCTGCAAACTTAGACTCGTAACGCATTGCTTTTAAAAGTGTTTCTTGAACCAAATCAGACGCATTATCAATATCTCTTGTAAGCTGTTTTGCATAATTCAATAATGCATTTTCATTTTCAATAACTTTAGATCTAAATTGGTTTACATAAGTTGCTTTCATAATTTTTTTATTAATTAACGATACAAAGGTAATAAACTCAATTAGAGTATCCTTGTATTTTGTTCACCTTTTATGCTTATAATATTTAACAAAGTTGAAATACTCTACAAAACCAAATTAAAATAAGACCAATGAACAAAAATGCTTTGTATTTGCTTATAATTGTGAGATTAATATGACAAAAAATGATAACAACAGTATGTAGAAAAGAACATTTTAATGCAGCACATAGACTTCATATAGAAGAATGGACTGATGATGAAAATAAATCATTTTTTGGTTTGTGCAACAATAAAAATTATCATGGCCACAACTATGAGCTAATCGTAAAAGTAACTGGAAAAGTGGATGAGAGGACCGGTTATCTAATCGACATGAAATTTTTAAGTGATTTGATAAAACAAGAAGTACTATTACCTTTTGATCATCAAAATCTAAATTTAGATGTAAAAGATTTTAATAAACTTAACCCAACAGCAGAAAACATTGCCTGTGTAATCTATCACAAGCTAAAAAATAAATTAGCAAAACATTATGAATTAAGCATTGTTTTGTATGAAACTCCTAGAAATTTTATCGAATATAATGGTAAATAATAATATTGACGAAATAGACGAAGACCACAATATATACAGTGATTCTACGCCAATGAACGCCATCCCTAACCTACTTTCTGATGAAGAAAAAATTGAAGCAATTACTAAAAATATGCATCAAATTTTAGAAACATTGGGACTAGATATGACAGACGACAGTTTAAAAAACACCCCTCATCGTGTGGCAAAAATGTATGTAAAAGAAATTTTTAGTGGTTTGAACAAAACAAATAAGCCTGCAATTACTTTATTTGATAACAAATATAAATACAATCAAATGTTGGTAGAAAAAGACATTACAGTTTTTAGTACATGCGAACATCATTTAGTGCCAATTATAGGTAAGGCACATGTGGGTTATATAAGCAATGGCCAAGTTATTGGATTGTCAAAAATTAATAGAATTGTAAAATATTATTGTCAGAGGCCGCAAGTTCAAGAAAGATTAACTAAACAAATAGCCAATGAGTTTAGAAGAATATTTAAAACTGAAGATGTAGCTGTAGTTATAGAAGCACACCACTTATGTGTGTCTTCAAGGGGTATAAGAGATGTCAATAGCAGCACTGTTACAGCCGATATTAGCGGAGCTTTTTCAAGAGATGCCACTAGAGCTGAATTTTTAAAATACATCGGTACAGGCTGGAAATAGGATAGTCTTAATTCTAGTTTAGTATATGAATCGGAATGTTCTTTAAATTCATCTAATTGGGGTTTATAAAGTTGAACACTTTTAACTAAATTTGCCCTATTGAAATTGAAAATATTCATTTTATTGCTCACTTTAGGATTAAGTAAAACAATAAGTGCTCAAAACTTTTTTATTGAAGGAACTATTAAAGACTTACAAGGCAATAATTTGGAAGATGTAGGTGTTTTTTTAAAAAATACTGCTTTTTTTACCTACACAAATGATACCGGTTATTTTAAATTTCAAGTGAATGTAGGTACATTTACGTTATATTTAAAAAAAGATGGTTATGAAAACTACACATCGCAAATAACAATAGTAGATGGCGATTTAAAATTAAACTATACCATAAAATCGATTGCAAAAGAAATAGGTGCAGTGGTGATTAGAACAAAAAAAATCGATTTCTCGCGAGAAATTATGCAAAAGGTGGTGTCTAATAAGCAAAAATATTTTGAAAATAATGGCTACAGCTGCAAAATGTATATAAAGGCATCAGAAAAAACACAAACAAGCACTAAAGATTCCTTAAAAATAAAACACAAGGATACTATACAAAGTGGATTAGCAGAAATATATTGCCAGTTGGATGTTTCTAAAGATGGAGCAATAAAAGAAGAAAGGTTGGCTGTAAAAAAACAAGGAGATATTACAGGTCTATTTTGGTTATCTGCAACAGATGGTTTAGTAAATATTTATCAAAATTTAATAAAAATGCCAAATGTATCGGATGTGCCGATGCTTTCTCCAGCAAGCAATGCAGGACTCTTATCCTATAATTTTAAAACAGAAAACCTTTGGTTTGAAAATGGTAAAAAATACTATAGAATTGGCGTTAGCCCTGTAGCACTTGGCAATGCGCTAGGCGAAGGTTATCTAATTGTAGAAGATACCACTTATCGTGTACTAAGAATGGCACTTTTATTCCCAATGATGCATGTGCCAGAATATGAGAGATTTGCTATTATCCAAGATTACATATACCTTAGTGATTCAATTGTAACATTATCCACTCAAGAATTTATATACAATACCAAATTTGGAAATACTATAACTTATGGAGAAACAAAGGTAAAATTTGATTCATTTAATTTCAACACTAAATTTGGAAAAAAATATTTTGGTGATTTACAAAGTGTTACTTCTGAGGAGGCCTATAGAAAAGACACTAATTTTTGGAACTCCATTAGAGCAGATTCATTGTCAGAACTTGAGTATCATTTTTCAAAAACAAGAGATAGTTTAAAAGCTGTATATGAAAGTGTTGTATATAAGGATAGTATGCAAGTAGAAATGAATAAAGTAACCTTAAAAAAACTATTTTTGACAGGTCAGCCAATGATAAATCATTTAAAAAAGCGTTCCATTTATATTTATCCTTTAGCTTTTTCTGTTAGGTTGGCCTCGTTGGGTGGCACGCGCATAGGCGAAGGTTTTAGTTATCAAAAAAGATATGAGAATAAACAGCAAATAAATGGTTTTTTTAATTTCCATTATGGATTGAGAAATAAGGACCTTAAAGGAAATATGTATATGTTTTATATGTTTAATCCAATAAATCAGAGTAATATTAGCATTACATTAGAACGTGATTTTGAGCTTATTAACACCAATGATGTTTGGTTAAGCGCTTTAAAAAAATCAAATTTTTTTGAAAGAGACCGAGTTAAAATGAGCTATGGAAGGGAGTTTATAAATGGATTATATGCCAACGCCAAATTTGAATTTCATAATAGGCGCAGTATCGAAAGGTATAAGTTTAACACTCTTATAGATTCGGTTTACTACGCATTTGGAGACAGTGCGCCAAATAAGCCTCAAGCTTTTAGCCCATATTATGCATTTTATACTGATATTAATTTAAGCTACACACCAAGACAAAAATACGCATTAGAGCCAGGCGAAAAAATTATTTTAGGTTCTAAATGGCCAACTTTTTCTATCAATTGGAGAAAAGGAATGCCTTTTATTTTAGGAAGTGCCATTGATTTTGACTACCTTGGTTTCGCAATCAACCAAGTAGCAAAATTAGGTTTATTGGGGCAAATTAATTACCGAATAAACACAGGAAAATTTTTACAGCGAAAAGACCTGCGTTTGGTTGATTATGTTTTTCAGCCAAATAGCAATCCAATTATATTTTCAAACCCAAACTATAATTTTCAAAGATTAGATAGTACATATAGAACCCTAGATTGGTTTTATCAAGGCCATATTTTACATAGGTTTAATGGGGCAATATTAAACAAGATACCATTACTAAAAAAACTTAAACTTGTAGAAACAGCAGGTGGAGGTTTTTTAATCTCACCAGAAAATAATTTGCGCTATGCTGAAGCATTTGTTGGCATCGAAAAATTAGTTAAAATTTTTAATGAACGATTTCGAGTTGGGATATATGCAGTTGCGGCTCAAAGCAATAGATTTGAAGCCCCTATTAGGCTAAAGTTTTCTGTAGAATATTTTAACAGGTACACCAACAGTTGGCTTTTTTGATAGCATATAAAAATGGCACTATTTTAGCACTAAATTTGAAAAATCAAAATGAGAAAAAAAATAAAAATTATAATGTATTTGGTTCTGTTTTTTAGTTTCAATACCTTATTAACCGCACAAAGAGACAGTTTAAAAAGAGATTCTACCACTATGTATAAAAGCAGAATGAATGTAAAAATACTTTATTATATGGTTATAGACAATGATTCTATACCAATCTATCAATTAGATGAAGTAGTAATTAAACCATTGGCTGATAGCGCAGAATTAGCTAGATTTACAAAATTAAGAAGAAATATTATTGCAACTTTACCATATGCAAAGCTAGCGGCATTTAAACTACAGCTTATGGAAGATAACCTCGCAAAAATTACTAATAAAAGGGATAAGAAAAAATATATTAAACAAAGTGAAAAATCTATCAAAGAAGATTTCATGAAAGAATTACAAAACCTGACCATGTCTCAGGGTAAATTATTGCTAAAATTAATTCATAGAGAAACAGGAAAAACCACTTGGGATATCATGCGTAACTACTCGGGTGGATTAGAAACCATTTTTTGGCAAGCTATGGCAAAGACCTATAATACTAGTATGAAAGAAACTTTTGATCCAGTGCACGATTGGGAAATAGACTTTATTATCAAGAAATTAGAATTGGAATAATTTTAGAGTTTTGTCATAAAAAATATTTCTTTTTGTTAATCAAAAAAAAATTAGTTTTGCAAAGTAAATGTTTAGATCGCTTTTTATAAGTATTTCACTTTTAATATTCTCAGCAATTGCATGCTCTCATGGCTTTTTGCCTAAAAGTTCGTTGTCATATCATTTCTATTCTAGCAAAAACTTATCCTTTTCAAATCACTATAATAACTTAAAAAATACTCAAACATCAGTTAGTACAATTATTTCAGGAAATATTTTAGGAAATTATTTTCAAAAAATTGAGGAAAGAACTGAAGAAAAAAATGATGATGAATTTTTTGAAAAACAATGTGTAAGCCTTTCAAATCTGATTGCCAAACAGCAAAAATATTTAACATTTGGCAATGCGAGCGCGTTAATATTTCACAAAACCATTGCCAATCAACATTGTCAATTATTTCTAAAAATCAGATCTATTAAAGTCTGATAAATTCTATAAATACAATAATCTTTTAGAAAATTTCACATTTATGTGAGATACTTTTTGGGTTTCTTTATTGTGCGCCCGCATTTTTTGAGCATTTATCAAATATTGCAATATTTATCAAAGCACAACAACAACAAATGATTAAAAAAAATGAAAATGAAATTAACACTGTGGGTGCTAATAAGCTTAATAATACTATTACTAGGCTGCAATAGCATCCATTCAGAAGAAGAAGAAGAACAGACCAAATTTTTGGTTTCTTCTCCAATAAAAAAAGACACTACTGTAATCAAAGAATATGTCTGTCAAATACATGCAATTAGTCATATAGAGATTAGGTCTCAAGAAAGGGGTTATTTAGAAAAAATTTATATAGATGAAGGTCAATTTGTAAAAAAAGGGCAATTGTTATTTAAAATTATGCCCAGAATTTATGCTGCAGAAACTCAAAAAGCCAAAGCGGAAAAAGAATTAGCAGAAATTGAATACCAAAATACCAAGGCTCTTGCAGATAAAAATATTGTATCAAAAAATGAACTTGCCATGGCAAAAGCAAAGCTAGACAGATACAAAGCTGAGTTATCTTTGGCACAAGTGCACTTAGACTTTACAGAAATCAGAGCCCCATTTGATGGCATTGTAGATAAATTTAAAGCAAGACTTGGAAGCTTTATAGATGAGGGTGACCTACTTACAAGCTTATCAGACAACAGTAAAATGTGGGTTTATTTTAATGTACCCGAGGCAGAATACCTCAATTATAAAATGAGTAAACAAGATGTGCATGCAAAAGTAAACTTATTGATGGCTAATAATCAAATGTTTGAATTTGATGGAATAGTTGAAACTATAGAAGCTGATTTTAATAACGAAACAGGAAACATCGCATTTAGAGCAACTTTTCCAAATCCTAAAGGCCTATTAAGGCATGGAGAAACAGGAAATATCCAAATGGCAAGTCTCATAAAAGACGCAATTATTATTCCTCAAAAGGCCACTTATGAAGTGTTAGAAAAAAGGTATGTATTTGTGGTAAATAAAGACAACATAGTAAATGCTAGAGAAATAGAGGTAGCTGCCGAAATGCCTGATTTATATTTCTTAAAAAATGGGTTAATAGAAAATGAGAAAATCATCATAGAAGGCATAAGAAAGGTAAAAGAGAACCAAAAAATTACTTACACTTTTGAAAAACCAGAATTAATAATGAGTAAATTAAAGATTTATACAGAATAAATTTATAATAAAAAAATATGTTTAGTAAATTTATAAAAAGACCAGTACTATCAATTGTACTTTCTTTAGTAATTGTATTTATGGGTATTTTGGCCATAAAAACTTTACCCACATCTCAATTTCCATCTATTGCTCCACCAATGGTAATGGTTACAGCATCTTTTCCTGGTGCAAGTGCAAAAACACTCACTGAGTCTGTGCTTATTCCACTCGAACAATCTATTAATGGAGCTTGGGGTATGAAATATATGACCTCTGATGCTACAAGTGCAGGAGAAGCTAATATACAAATAGTTTTTAACTTAGGCACCGACCCAGACCAGGCATTGGTTCAAATTTCTAACAGAGTTCAACAAGTACTTAATAGATTGCCTGCACTTGTGCAAAGAGAAGGCGTAATTATTACCCCAATTATGCCCAGTATGTTAATGTATGTTAATTTATACAGCAAGGATAAAAATGCCAATATGAAATTTTTATTCAATTATGCAGGCATAAATATGATTCCAGAGTTGCAGCGAATTAATGGCATAGGACAAGCAAAAATTTTAGGTAGTAGGCAATACGCAATGCGTGTTTGGTTAAATCCTGATAGAATGAGGGCATACAATGTCTCGCCTGATGAAGTGATGCAAGCCTTAGGCGATCAAAGCATCGTTGGAAAACCAGGAAGAATTGGACGTGGAGATGGCGTAAAATCCGAGGCATTAGAGTATGTACTCGCCTATTCTGATAGATATAATGAACCCAATCAATATGAAAATATAATAATAAGGGCAAATGCAGATGGCGAAATTTTAAGACTAAAAGATATAGCCAAAGTTGTACTAGGCAGCGAGTATTATGATATTTATTCTAACTTAAATGGAGATCCATCCGCAGCAATTGTATTAAAACAAACCTATGGAAGTAATGCAAGCGAGGTGATAGAAAAAGTAAAATCTGAATTAGAATCACTTAAAAAATCATTTCCACCTGGCATGGACTATGAAATAAGTTATGACGTTTCTAATTTTCTGGATGCCTCTACAGAAAATGTCTTGCATACACTAAGAGATGCTTTTATATTGGTGGCATTGGTTGTATTTTTATTTTTAGGAGATTGGCGTGCAACGCTAATACCTACACTTGCAGTGCCAGTTTCGCTTATCGGTGCATTTTTATTTATGCAGCTATTTGGTCTTACTATCAATATGATAACATTATTTGCTTTGGTTTTAGCCATAGGCATAGTAGTAGATGATGCAATAGTTGTTGTAGAGGCAGTGCATGCAAAAATGGAAGAGGAGGCTGAACTGACCCCTTTTCAGGCAGTAAAAAAAGTAATAGGTGAAATAAGCGGTGCAGTAATTGCTATTACCTTATTGATGACAGCCGTATTTGTGCCTGTTGCGTTTATGTCGGGCCCTGTGGGTATTTTTTATCGGCAATTTGCCATTACTATGGCTACATCTATTGTAATTTCAGGATTTGTAGCATTAACCCTCACCCCTGTTTTATGCGCTATGATTCTTAAAAATAATCACGGAAAAACCAAAAAACAGCATTGGCTAAATCGATTTTTGAACTTGTTTAATACTGGGTTTGAAAAATTAACTGGCAAGTACGTTTCGCTATTAAAACTTATTGTAAACAGAAAAATAATAACCTTTGGCATACTCATCGCATTTGGCATTGGCATTTTTGGCATTAACACAATTTTGCCATCTGGCTTTATACCTAGCGAAGATCAAGGAATGATTTATGCAATTGTGCAAACTCCTCCTGGTTCCACATTGGAGCGAACCAATGATATATCGCGACAGTTGCAAGATATTATTTTGAAAGTAGAAGGTGTTCAATCGGTTTCTTCTATCGCTGGTTATGAAGTATTAACAGAAGGAAGAGGATCTAATGCGGGTACTTGTTTGATTAATCTTAAGCCTTGGAATAAAAGAAAACATACAGTAAATGAAATTATTTATGAATTGGAAGAACAAGCAAATATTATACCTGGAGCAACAATTGAATTTTTTGACCCGCCTGCTGTTCCCGGCTATGGCGCTGCAGGAGGATTTGCATTGCAATTATTAGATAAAACAAATTCAGGTGATTATGCTCAGCTAGAAAAAGTAAAAAACGAATTTATGGCAGCACTAGAGGAAAGAAAAGAACTCACCGGCTTGTTTACTTTTTTTAGCGCTAATTATCCACAATATGAAATAGAAATAGATAATGAATTAGCAATGCAAAAAGGCGTTAGTATTGGCAATGCCATGAATACTTTATCTATTTTTATTGGCAGCACCTATGAACAAGGATTTATAAAATACCAACGTTTTTTTAAAGTTTTTGTGCAAGCAGCGCCAGAATACAGAAAATTACCAACAGACGTGCTAAACTTGTTTGTAAAAAATAATCGGGATGAAATGGTACCTTTTTCTGCATTCATGCGTATAAAAAAAACGCAAGGAGCAAATGAAATTAATAGGTATAATATGTATAACACAGCTGCTATTAGAGGAGCACCTGCAAAAGGCTATAGCAGTGGAGAAGCCATTGCTATAATTCAGGATGTTGCAAAAAAAACCTTGCCAAAGGGATTTGATATTGATTGGGCTGCACTTTCTAAAGATGAAACCCAAAGGGGAAATGAAGCTATCTATATTTTTGCAATCGTTTTAATTTTTGTATATTTTGTACTTGCAGCTCAGTATGAAAGTTTTGTTATCCCCTTGGCAGTAATTTTATCGTTACCACCCGGTATTTTTGGTTCGTTTTTGATTCTAAAAATGATGGGACTTGCAAATGATATTTATGCACAAGTAGGCTTAGTGATGCTTGTGGGGTTGTTAGGAAAAAATGCAGTATTAATAGTTGAGTTTGCAATGCATAAGCAATCATTGGGTGCTACTGTATTAGAGGCAGCTATAGAGGGTGCAAAAGTGCGTTTCAGACCTATTTTGATGACTTCATTCGCATTTATTGCAGGCTTGATACCATTGGTTTTGGCACATGGTGCTGGCGCTATTGGCAACAGAACAATTGGTTCTTCTGCACTTGGGGGCATGCTTTTCGGCACCCTATTTGGGGTGATTATTGTGCCAGGTTTATATTATATTTTTGGAAGCTTAAGTAAGGGCAAGAAAATGATAAAAGACGAGGATGAAGAATCTTTAACTGAAGATTTTGTGCATAGTGTGGATAATTTTAATTTTAAAAACAAGTAAAAAATGAAAATGAATAACTTCAAAAAAGGGATAGTTTTAATATCCATTACTTTATCCTTTGCTGCATGTAAGTTTTTAAATGTTGCGGAACGCAAGCCAGATTTTAAAACCCCTATAACTTATAATAATGAATTGGATTCTGATAACTTGGCAGACATAAATTGGAAAATTTTCTTTAAAGACACCTATTTAGTTTCTTTAATTGATACAGCATTGCAAAACAATCAGGAACTTAATGTTATGCTGCAAGAAATTGCTCAATCAAAAAATGAAATTAGGTCTAAAAAAGGGGATTATTTGCCCTTTTTAACCCCGATGGCAACTGTTGGAACAGACAAAGCAAGCAAATATTCTAGGGAAGGTGCAGTTGAATCAAATTTGCCAATTGCTCCAGGAAAAAGCTTTCCTGAACCTCTAAATGAATTTAGATTTGGCGCGTTTGCAACATGGGAGGTAGATATTTGGCATAGGTTAAGAAATGCAAAAAATGCTGCGGTTACACGTTATTTAGCTAGTATTGCTGGCAAAAATTTTATGGTTACAAATTTAGTAGCAGAAACAGCCAAAACCTATTACGAATTAATGGCACTTGACAATCAATTATTAATTATAAAACAAAATATTGTGGTGCTGACAGATGCACTTGAGATTGTGAAATTACAAAAAGAAGCAGCAAGAACTACGGAATTGGCAGTTAAAAAATTTGAGGCCGAAGTCTACAAATTTCAGAGTCATCAATTTGAAATGGCACAACGAATCTATGAAACAGAAAACAAGCTTAACTATATTCTTGGCAGATTTAATCGCCCAATATTGCGGCAATCATCCAAATTTAGCGCATTGATTCCAGATACTTTACATGCAGGCATACCTTCCCAATTATTAACAAACAGACCTGATATAAGACAAGCCGAGTTAAACCTAATCGCATCAAAGCTAGATATCAAAGTAGCAAAAGCAAGATTTTACCCCTCTTTTAATATTTCTGCAGGAGTAGGTTTTCAAGCTTTTAATCCAATGTATTTAATTAAAATGCCCGAGTCTCTTTTATTTTCATTGGCAGGTGAGTTAGTAGCTCCATTGGTGAATAGAAACGCTATAAAAGCAGATTTTTTTAACGCAAATGCCAGGCAAATTCAAGCTGCTATTCACTATGAGCGAAGTATTTTAAATGCTTTTGTAGAAGTGAGCAATCAGGTTTCTAAAATTGGCAATTTAGATAAAAGCTATCGGTTTAAGTCTTTGGAAGTAGCTGCATTGCAGCAATCAATAGAAATTTCTATTAATTTATTCAAATCTGCAAGGGCAGATTATATGGAAGTATTATTAACTCAAAGAGATGCACTAACTGCGAGAGTGGAACTGATAGAAACAAAAAATCAACAGTTATTAGCACGGGTAAATCTTTATCAAGCCTTAGGAGGTGGCTGGAAATAGATTTACCAAATTACGCATTACAAATCCTCAAAAGCATAAGTATTTGTATATTATTTCAATAAAATTGGGATGATTACAATCCAAAAGCGTGATTTACAAATATTTTTTGTTTGTTTTGAATTTTTCAATATAAAGTGTGTTATTTGCCTTTTGAATAATACCACTTACCGCAATTTTTAAAAAAATATTGAAACACTTATTTTTATGATTCTTTCACCGTCTTTAGTTAATTGAGTAAAATTAATAAAACAATACTCAAAGATGTGCTAAGTGGTTTTAGCGTTTCTATTATCGCATTACCGCTTTGCTTGGGCATAGCTATGGCAAGTGGATTTCCGCCAATAGCTGGAATTTTAACTGCGATTATTGGTGGAATTGTGGCTACTTTTTTGTCTAATGCTGCTATCATTATAAAGGGCCCTGGTGCTGGGTTAATTGCTATTGCTATTGGGGCTGTTTCAGAATTAGGAAACGGGGATAACGTGTTGGGGTATAAAATGACCTTAGCATGTATTGTGATTTCTGGTTTGTTGCAAATTATTTTTGGAATATTTAAAGCAGGGCGCCTTGGCGATTTTTTTCCAACGGTAGCAGTACATGGAATGTTAGCTGCCATTGGTATTATTATAATAACAAAACAAATAAATGTTTTATTGGGAGCAAAATCATTGGCAAATACCCCATTTGGTGCTATCATTGAAATACCTACAATATTTTTAAATCTTAATCCAAAAATTAGTTTTATCGGCTTTTCTTGTTTAATAATTATGTTTATCTTTCCTTTTATAAAAGGAAAATTGATAAAAAAGTTACCTGCCCCTTTGTTAGCACTTTGCATAGCCATTCCCTTAGGCTACTTATTAAATATTTATGATTCAACTAGCTATACTATTAATAATCGCACCTATGATTTAGGTTCACAGTTTTTAGTAAATTTACCTAAAAATATTACAGAGGTAATCCAATTTCCAGATTTTAGTGGTCTATTTTCTCAATTTGGAACTATGATAAAATTTATTTTAATGTTCTCACTTGTAGGCACAATAGAATCAATACTTACTTGTAAGGCAATAGATGCAATAGATGATAAAAAAAGGAAAACCAATTTGGATAAAGATATCACCGCGATTGGCATTTGTAATACCCTCTGTGGTTTATTAGGCGGTTTGCCAATGATATCTGAAGTAGTAAGAAGCACTATGAACAAAAATAATGGAGCGAAAACAAAGTGGAGCAACTTTTATCACGGAGTTTTTTTACTTGTTTTTGTATTTCTACTTTCTGGTCTAATTCATCATATTCCTCTTTCTGCGCTTGCTGCCCTTCTAATTTATACAGGATTTAGGCTTGCTGCTCCCTCTGAGTTTATAAAAACCTATAAGAAAAGCAAGATAGAGTTTTTTATATTTATCGCCACAATCATAATGGTATTATTAACAGATTTACTTATTGGATTGTTAATAGGGGTAATTCTTAAGCTAATTATTCATATTTTTAATGGATTGAAATTGAAAGACGTTTTTAAAATACGTACTACATTGTTAGAAGAAAATGACGGTTATAAATTGATTGTACACAGTTCTGCCATTTTTAGCAATCTAATTTCGTTTAAAAGCACAATCCAAAAAATACCAAAAAACAAGAAATTAATTATTGATTTTGAAACTGCTATTATAGTAGATTCTAGCACTTTGCATTCAATTAAAGTTATTAAAGAAGATTATGAACAGCAAGGTTATATGATAGAAGTTAAAGGATTGAAATCAAAAACATTACTGGCAAAAAGTATCATGAATACTGCGCACTCATTCTAAAAATTGGCATGAGTATTGAAATAAAAAAAAATGAAAAGCCCAGACTTGAAAAAAAGCAATATCCTTTCTAACAAAACTTAGAAAATCAAAAAATAATTATTATGTAAACGCGTTTTTTTGAAAATTTAACTTATCTTAGCAGGCATCAATTATTTAGATAAGTTAGCATGCGCAGCGATAAAAAGATGTATAAATTAGTAAATTAATGTTTCCTAATTAAATTGAAATCCGAAATTAATCACAAAATATACTGAGTAAGTAAGCGGCACATAAAAGTATTCAATAAATAGTTAGAAATGAATTTGAGTTTCTATTTAAAGTTAAGTGAAAAATGAAAAAAGTAATCATTATAGGGGCAGGATTTGCAGGTATAAATTTAGTAAAAAAACTACAAAAAGATAAAGAATTTGAAATCATTCTTGTTGACAAGCACAATTACCATACGTTTCAACCATTACTTTATCAAGTTGCTACTGGAGGTTTGGAGCCTAGCAATATTGCATATCCTATAAGAAGAATCCTTAGGCATTCGCGCACAAAATTTATTATGGGAGAGGTTTCAGAAATTAAAACAAGTGAAAATAAAATTATTGTCAATGACGAAGAATTAGATTTTAACTATCTAGTAATTGCAACGGGCAGTACGAATAATTTTTTTAATTTTGTTGAAGAATCAAAAAACTTTCTCAGCCTAAAATCAGTTTCAGAAGCTTTAGATATTAGAAGTCAAATTTTACAAAATTTTGAAGATATTAACCTTAAAGAATCAAAAAGTGATACCCCTATAAATTTTGTAATTATAGGTGCAGGACCTGCAGGTGTAGAAGTGGCAGGGGCGTTATCCGAAATGAGAAATAAAGTATTGCCAAAAGATTTTCCAGAATTTGATTTCAAAAGAATGAATATTTTATTATTTGAGGCTCAATCAAAAGTACTGTCTTCGATGTCTGAAAAATCATCCAAATATGGCCTCAAATATTTGAATGACTTAAATGTTAAAGTAACACTTAATGCAAAAGTTACTGAAATAAAAGCTCATAAATTATCGCTTTTGACTGGAGAATTATTTGATTATACCACGATTATTTGGACAGCTGGAGTAAAAGGAAATTGCCCTAATGGATTAGAAAATGCAGTGCAGGCTAATGGGCGCATTCTAGTAAATGAATTTAATCAACTGTTTGACTTTCCAAATATTTTTGTGATAGGCGACCTAGCAATGCAAAGTTCTAAAAAGTTTGAAAGAGGATTGCCCATGCTTGCACAAGTTGCTATACAACAAGGGCGTAATACTGCAAATAATTTATTAAACCTAAAGTTAGCAAAACCGCTTATCCCTTTCAAATATAAGGATAAAGGAAGTATGGCAACTATTGGCAGAAACAAGGCGGTTGTTGATTTGCCTTATTTTGGTTTTCAAGGAGCATTTGCGTGGTTTGTTTGGATGTTTATTCATCTTATTGCTCTTATAGGATTTAGAAATAAGATCATTACATTGTTAAATTAGGTTATTAATTATTTTAGCTATGACAGGCCACTAGGCGCAATTATTAGAAAACGTGAGATAAGAAATTAAAATTTTTGACTTAGAATTTTTAATTTTACGACCTCTAAATTATTATTCTATTACACCAAATTTGATGGTTAGGAACTATGCTCAAATTTCAAAAAAAACGAACAATAGGTATTGATAAGCAGTCATTAAAAGTGAAAAATAAAGCCCCAAACAACAAACCCTTTGATTGAAACACCATAAATCCCAAAAATCTTTACTTTTTAGCAAACGTTTATTTCATATTCTATCTCTTGTTTTCAGTCCGCTTCTAAACCTTCCAAGTTATTAAATAGATTTGGTCAAGAGTTGAATTATTGCCCAACTTAATTGTCAGATATTGAACATATCTCTTTTAAAAATTTAGCTTTGGCTCGTGATGCTTGCGAAATGCGTCAGGGGTCTATTGATTTTGTTTTTATAGTAAATTACATTTGCTAAAATATTTGTTTAATTAAAACACTGGTTCAATAATTATCTCGGTTAAAACTGAGTTAGCAATAAAACATTCCGTGTGTGCGCGGTGGTGCATTTCTTCTATTGTAGTTTTATCAGGAATATTATCTCCCATAAAGATTATTTTTGGCCTTAAATAAAGTTTGGTTACAGCCATTCTTGACTTTTCATTTTTTTCTAATATCGCTACTGCAGTATCTTCATAAATTTCTATGATGTATTTTTTCATTGAAGCAATAGCAAGAAAGGTAAGCATGTGGCAACTTGCCAAAGAGGCTGCATAAGCTTCTTCAGGGTTTGCAAATTCTTTTTTGCCAAGATATTCGGGAGCTGCAGATGCTTTAACAACACTACCACCCTCGAATTTCCAGCTGTGCGTACGGTCATAATTTTTATAAGAAAAATCTTCTGACTCATTTTTCCAAAGTAATTTTACTGTATGTTCTGACATGGCTATTTTTTTTTAATGTATTGGGTTTTTATTGTTATGGTTTGCGTTTCTTGTTTTTATGATTATTCTTTTTACGCTTACTACCTTTGTGATCAAAACGAGTTATACTATCCTGACCAACAACGTTTTCATAAGACAAGACCTTGGAAACTAAAGAATTATTATCTTCTTGCGCATCATTCTTCAAATTAGCCAGTTTAATGAGTTGTTTATTTTCGCTCTCATCATTGATGTAGCATTCAAATTTATTATCTTGTCGTTTGTGCAAGGGATTTTGTTTGAAACGAGACACCCTAGGAGAACCAGTTTTAAAATCAGTTGGCCAAGTGTGACAGCATATGTAGCTTCCGCAAGGACCAACACCACCTATGCGAACGGCTTCCTCACGCAATCCGATTTGACGCATTTCTATACGTGTACGAAAGGTTTCGGACAGGCGTTTTATTAACTCTCGAAAATCTACGCGTCCTTCGGCTGTGTAATAAAATGTAGCTTTAGATTTATCACCTTGGTATTCTACATCGGTTAATTTCATAGATAACCCAAGCTCTATAGCCAAAACCCGCGTTTTGTACAAAATATCTAATTCCATCTCTTTGGCCAGCTTCCATTTAGTTACATCATCAGGAGTGGCTCCTCGATAGATTTTTTTAACTACTTCATCCTTGTGTATATTTTTTTTTCTGAGCTGCATAAGCACCAGTTCACCTGTTAAAGAAACATGTCCAACATCATAACCACCCGTATTGCCCTCCACGACAACCAATTCTCCATTTTTGAAAGATGTGTTTTTAAGGTTAAGATAGAATTCCTTGCGGGATCCTTTGAATTTTATTTCTATAATATTGAAATCTTTATAATCAGGTGGCAAAACCATATCCGCAAGCCAGTCATGCACGTCCGATTGACTGCAACCATAGCTGGGTAGCGGGTTATTGCTTTTGAACTCTTTGGAAGCAGAAGCACCTTCTATTGAATAATTATCGTAATCCATCTTCATCAATTTTTTTTAGTATATTATAAGTTTCCTGTAATTCTAACAGTGTTTTTTTATCTTTAATTTTTTTCTTCATCTCAATTCTATTTTTATAAATTTTCATTACTTTCTCTACTTCATTTAACGACTCATATCATTTCCCCAATGTATAGAAGCTCGCCACATAATTTTTATCATCCTTTAAAAATACTTGCATCTGTTAAATACTACTTTTCATTAATTTATTTTTTCGCATTGACAAATTTTTCCAAGGGCACTTTCCAATTTTGCTCCAACGATGCTTTAGTATTTACGAGGTTGTTGAATACTGTTATCCCTTTTTGTCCTGCTGTAAAATCGGTCAAATTTTTGAGTTCAGAAATGTGACACAAAATAATTTCTCCTTCTCCAACTTCGTCCTTCAGGCTGGTCTGTCGGTAAGCAACATTCATTCTATCCAGGAGAGAAACATTAAAGTCCTTTTCTAAAGATTGAATAAATTTTACTGACTTGTCAATTCCGCATCCGCTGACGGAAGTGATTTTTTCATCTGCACATACTATAATAAAACGATTGTGAAAGATTTCAATACAGGCACTCAGTGTTTTTCCGTGCGAAGTCCACTCAGCAATAAAACTTTCTGCCTTAGTTTTTAGTTGCGTAATTTCATTTACAGAAAACTTACGGGTAGATTGGTATATCCACACCCGTGAGTGCATCGGCATATCTTTAAAGTTTATCATTTTTATTTATATATAACGTTCAAGGTTGGAAAGTTTAAAGTTGGAATGTTTTGACAGAAATACTTAATCTTTTAACCTTAAAACTTTTCAACTAATGTGCTATAAAGATAAAGAACCACATTTCATTAATTTCTTTGTCTTTACAGAGCATTAGCCTTATCAGTTAACAATATTCCTCATAAGCGGCTTTTAGGTTATCGGCAATCATATCTTTGGAATTTCCTTCTATATGGTGTCGTTCAACAAAATGAACCAATTTTCCATCTTTAAACAAGCCTATACTAGGCGATGACGGAGGATAGGGCAAAAAATGTTTGCGTGCCTGTTCAACGGCTTCGGTGTCAAAGCCAGCAAACACAGTTGTAATCCGGTCGGGGCGCTTGCTTGTGTCTAATGAAAGTTTTACTCCCGGGCGTGCTGCACCGGCAGCACATCCGCAAACTGAATTAACAACAACTAACACGGTGCCTTTTGAGTTAACGGCAGCATCTACTTCCGCAGGGTTGCGGAGGTCTTCAAAACCAACGGAGGTAAGTTCTTCCTTCATTGGCATTACTAAATTTTCTGGATACATAATATAATATTTAATGGTTTAAAATAATTCAGGGTTTTAAAGAGGACCCCAATTAACTCTGTGATTTTTTAATTTAAAAGTTAGCATGTTAAAAGGTTGGGAAGCGCTGACATTAGGGAGCTCAAATACTTTTGTGGCAAGAGGTGAAACAACTGCTTTTTCTTTTGTGCGGAATTTAATGTTTTTGCCTTCGCCTTCAATTAATAAGATGTTAAGTACACCTTTCATTGTAACGGGATTGTTCGTCATTTCGGTATAAATGGAGATTGGTGCGTTCATTTTTTATATTTTTTTAAGCATTTATGGAAATAAGAGCTGTATTTTTTTATTGTTTTACCATTTAACATCCGCCACTAGAGCTATTGGCACTTTTGCATTTTGTATGGATACCTGTTGCGCAACCTTTCTTGCCATTTCCATATATGCAATCGCTTGGGGTGTATTTTTTTGCATTACAGCAGGACGGCCTGTATCACTAGCTTCGCAGATGCTTTGAACCAATGGTATTTCGCCTAACAAAGGAACTCCTAATTCTGCTGCAAGTTGTTTTGCCCCATCTTTTCCAAATACGTAGTATTTTTTATCCGGTTGATCTGGCGGACTGAAATAAGCCATGTTTTCTACAATACCTAAAACAGGCACATTTATTTGTGGCAACTGAAACATTCCAACACCCTTTTTCGCATCAGCTAAAGCCACCAATTGTGGAGTGCTAACAATCACAACTCCATTTAAGGGAACAGCGCCAACCAATGTTAAATGAATGTCACCAGTACCGGGAGGTAAATCAATAATCATATAATCCAATTCCCCCCATTCTGCTTCCTGAAACATTTGCACTACCGCTTTTGAAGCCATTGGTCCGCGCCATACAATGGCTTGGGATGTATCAGCAAAAAACCCAATAGACAATAATTTTACTCCATAACTTTCAACGGGAATAATCATATTTTTACCATCAATCTCTTTCATATCTGGTCTTTCATGCACCACATCAAACATGATTGTTTGCGAGGGGCCATAAATATCAGCATCAACCAAACCGACTGATGCGCCTAACTGCACCAAAGCCAAAGCTAAGTTGGAAGCTACTGTTGATTTTCCAACACCACCTTTGCCTGATGCTACTCCAATAATGTTTTTTACGCCTGGTAACATAGGTCCACTGCCTTTCCGTGAGGACACATCGGAGGTCATGCTCACATTTACATTCACTCCTTCACCTAAATGCACTTTGATTGCATTTACACAATTCTTGTGAATAAGCTCTTTCATTGGGCAGGCGGGCGTTGTAAGTACCACGGTAAAACTTATGTTTTTACCATCTACTGCTAAATCTTTTATCATGCCAAGCGTAACCAAATCCTTTTTTAAATCAGGATCTTCTACCTGTTTTAAGGCTTCTAAAACTTGTTCTTTTGTTATATTCATTTTCGTCTTCCTTTTTTTTATTTTCAAAAACTATTCACTTCCCTTACCATAACCATTCTATCATCACCCGCAGAAACCAAATAATTATTATAAGTACTCCAAAGTAATTTATTTACCGAGTGTGTATGCGCTCCATCAAAATTTTCTTTGCTGATGCGTTTTAATAACTTATATGTTTTCCCATCCCAAATCTTTATGGTTTTATCACGACTGGCAGTGGCAAATAATGTAGCATCGGGATTAAATACGATATCATAAATAGCCCAATTATGCGCAGGAATTGATTCTATTAATTCATAATTCGCTACTTGCCATATATTCAAATGTGCATCTCTTCCGCCTGTTAAAAGGAATTTATCATCAGGGCTATATCGAACAACGTTTGATGAAAGTTGATGTGCAATAAAATCTTTTTTATGATCCAATGTCTCCAAATCAAATATAAGAATATTGCAATCACCTAGCGCAACAGCTATTTCGGAAGTGGTATAATTAAAATCAATGCTGCGTACTTTTTGGTTTGATAGTTTTTTTACTTTAAGCAATGATAAAGTATCGAGTGAGCAAATCGCGAAATTACCATCGCCACCGGCTGTATAAAAGCAATTGGTTTTTAATGAATATTTTATATCAAAAATCGGTGACCTATGATGTTGCAGAATTTTTATTTCTTCTCTTTTCTCTAAATCAATTATGTGAATACTTCCTGTTGTTGTTCCAGCAAGCAATAATTTTTTTTCAGGAATATGACAAATTGCATAAATAGGCGCAGGTAAAGATGCTGCAAATTTTTCAGCTTGCAGGGTTTCTAAATTCCATAGTACAATAAACCGATCACTGCCACCTGTAAAAACAGTGTGTTCAGATATGCCTTTATCCATCGCATATACACAGCCGCTGTGTCCAGCAAGTGTTGCGATGTGGTTTACATCAATATTTATTTTTTTTATTATCTCCATTTTATTTATTTTTAGGGTTGTAAAGTTGTAAGGTTTTAGGGTTATTTCCAACTTTCTAACTTTTCAACCTTCTAACCTTCTAACCTTCTAACTTTCTAACTTTTTAACTTTCCAACTTTCCAACTTTTCAACCTTCTAACCTTCCAACTTTCTAACTTTCTAACCTTTCAACCTTATAACTTTATAACTTTTCAACCTTCTAACCTTTCAACCTTAAACTAGCCTTTCCCTGATATTTTAAGCAAGTGAAATTTCAATATTTGCCTGAATGAAGTCTCTTTCGAATCACCCAATGAATGTTTCGCATCTTTATCAAAACAACAAGGAACCAAAAATTGAAAAATAGTGTGTGGCGTTTTTAATTTCAATTCTTTTTTCATTACCATGATGCTTCCTTCTGCCATTAGCGAGCCGTTTGCCAGTAAAGTTACTTTAACGTTTGTGGTTTTCATTTTATTGTATTTTTTAATTTGTTCAATAAATTTATTTGGGCTGTTTGAATAAAGGAACCATAGAACAAGCTTCACCATACATGATGCTTTTTGCCACCGGGCGTAAAAGTCTGGTAATTTCAACATAAGCAGCTTTAGGCACAGGCAGGTCGCCACAGCCTTTTATAACCACGCGGGCATCTTTATAATCATTGATATCTAGTTGGTTAAGTATCTCATTATACAAAACTGTTTCAAGTGTTTCTAAATCACCGAATACAACTTTTTTTACATGAGGCTCTAACTGTATTGCCAATAGCATATATGCCCAGGTTGGCACGACAGCATCAGCTGAACAAATAAGCGCAACGTATTGATCTCTGTATTTACTCCAATTTTCATTCTTAACAAATTCCCTAAAGTCTTTTTCTTTCAATATCAAACCTTGAAATAATTGCTCTTTTATATCTAACAATACACGTTCGCCATGAGGATAAAAATCTTCAAGATTGATTGTGATGATGCCACTTAAGGCTACTTTATTTATTATTTCGTTTTCCATATTACATAAGGAGTTATTGATAATGCCTTTTGCTCAATAATCACCAAAACACAAATCAAAATGATTTCAAGCAAGAAATAAGTTGTTCCCAAAACAGTCAGCCGTGGATAGAAATTAATTACAAGTCCAATTGTTAAACAGCAATAAATTAGGTTTGCAATACAAATAGTTTTGAGAAAAGGTCTCCAGTTACTGTCAATAAAATAAAAACAACACATCGAGTAAATGGCAAAAACCAACGCTATTATCGAAAGAAACACAAGTATTTGTCGTGGCATTCCGAAGTATTTCTCAAAAGTTGACAATATTGCAACTAAAAAGAATGCTGTCAAAAATGCCCCGAAACTGTCAATTAGAAAAAGTCTCTTTGGGTTTAAGGCCAATTTATTTATTATTTTGTTTTCCATATTACATAAATCCTAATTCGAGTTGTGCCTCTTCGCTCATCATTTCTTTTCCCCAAGGTGGTTCAAAAGTCATGGTTATTTTTGCTGATTTAACCCCTTCTATTTCACGCAACTTTTGTTCTGTTTCAGGCGGCATTGTTTCAGCTACCGGACAATTAGGTGAGGTTAAAGTCATCAGCATCGTGAGGTTGTTTTCTTTATCAATAGTGAGTTCATAAATCAATCCCAACTCCCAAATGTCAACGGGTATTTCAGGGTCGTAACAAGTTTTGAGCACATCGATGGCCTTTTGTGTAAGCGCTGTATTTTGTGTAATTATTATTGCTGCCATTTTTTTTATTTTTTTTTATTTTAAGGTTTTAGGGTTGTAAGGGTTTAGGGTTAGAAAGTTTTAAGGTTATTTCCAACTTTTCAACCTTAAAACATTCCAACATTCAAACTTTCTAACTTTGTAACTTTGTAACTTTCCCAAATTTCCAACTTTCTAACTTTTCAACTGCCTATATACAAGTGCATCCAATTTCATTTGTTTTATCATACTTACTAAACCATTGCTACGCGTAGGCGATAGGTGTTCTATCAATCCTATTTTATTAATAAATTCAAATTGTGCATTTATAATTTCATCTGCGGTATGCCCTGATATAACTCTTATCATTAACGCTACAATTCCTTTCGTTATAATTGCATCGCTGTCTGCTGTAAAAATAACTTTTTCGTCTTTTAATTCAGAGTGCAACCACACTTTGCTCTGACAACCCTTTATCAATCTGTCATCGGTTTTGTATTGCTTCTCAATCAAAGACAAATGTTTTCCCAAATCAATCAGATGCTCGTACTTGCCTTCCCAGTCGTCACCGAATAACTCGAACTCTTCAACTATTTCATTTTCTATCTCTGCTATCTTCATCTTTATTTATTTTTAACTTTAAATCTTTCCATCTTCCTAACTTTCCAACCTTTTAACTTTTTAACTTTCTAACCTTCTAGCTTTTTAACCATTTCTATTTTAACATTTTAATTGCTTTCTGTATTCCATTCACCAGCACATCAATTTCTGCTTTCGTATTGTAAAATACAAATGAAGCACGCAGGGTACCTGGTACGCCAAAATATTCCATCAGTGGTTGTGTGCAATGGTGACCAGTGCGCACAGCAATGCCTTGCTTGTCTAATATTGTTCCGATATCCAATGGATGAATTCCTTCAATTATAAAGGAAATAACACTTGCTTTTTCTTTTGCCGTGCCTATAATTCTCAGGCCTTCAATAGTCGAAAGCTGTGTGGTGGCATACGCTAAGAGTTCGTGTTCATAAGCACCAATCTTTTCTAAGCCAATTTCGTTTACATAATCAATTGCTGCTGCTAAGCCTATACCACCTTCAATATTTGGAGTTCCTGCCTCGAATTTTAATGGAAGATCAGCATATTCTGTTTTTCCAAACGAAACTGTTTTTATGGTACCGCCTCCCACTTTATACGGAGGCATTTCATTTAACCATTTTTCTTTACCATAAAGTATACCAACACCGGTTGGCGCAAATATTTTATGACCGCCAAAGCAGTAAAAATCTGCACCTAAATCTTGTAAATCTACTTTTATGTGTGGTAAAGCCTGAGCGCCATCAATTAATACCGGAATGTTTTTTTCGTGTGCAAGTGCAATAATTTCTTTTACCGGATTAATGGTTCCAAGGGTATTTGAAATATGTGTAACAGCTACCATTTTTGTTTTGTCGCACAGTAGTTTTTTGTATTCGTCAATAAGTAATTCTCCTTTTTCATTGATCGGAATTACTTTCAATACAGCACCTTTTTCCTCACAAAGGATCTGCCAAGGAAGTATATTGCTGTGATGCTCCATCTCACTAATAATGATTTCATCACCGGCTTTTATATATTTTTTTCCAAAAGAATGCGCAACCAGGTTGATGCTTTCGGTAGTGCCGCTGGTAAAAATAATTTCTTGAGATAAGGCAGCATTCAAATGTTTTTGAATGGTAATACGGGCATTCTCGTAAGCAACTGTGACCTCCTGACTTAATTGATGCACCCCGCGGTGTACATTGGCATTTTGTGTTTGGTAATAATTGCTAATGGCATCAATAACCTGTTTAGGTTTTTGTGTAGTTGCTCCACACCAGAGGTTTGCCATTTACCTTTTTAGAAAGTATAGGAAAGTCCTGTCGAAGTTTTTCAATATCAAGGGTGCTATTTTTTACAATGGTTTCCATTTTTTTTACTGTTTTTTTATTGTTTTTTTATTGTTTTAAAGTTTTAATGTTGTAATGTTTTGTAAGATACCTTTCAACCTCTCAACTTGCCAACTTTTTAACTTTCCAACCTTTTAACTTTCCAACTTTCTAACCTTTCTAACCTCCCAACTTTCTAACCTTTCAACCTCCCAACTTGCCAACTTTCTAACTTTCTAACTTTCTAACCTTTCAACTTTTTAATTCAAATACTTTAAAAATCTTCCCTTCAATGTATTCTTGCAAAGGTGCAATTTTTACCGTGTTTACAACCTCCGAAGCAAATGCGTGCATCAGTAATTTTTTAGCGCTTTCCGGGCTTAATCCACGGGCACGGAGATAAAATATTTTGTCTTCATCTAGCTTTCCTGTCGATGCACCGTGCGAACATTTTACATCATCTGCATAAATTTCTAATTGGGGTTTTGTGTTGATGGTCCCGGCTTCACTCAATAAAATATTTTTGTTTGATTGAAATGCATTTGTTTTTTGCGCATCTTTTCTCACAAAGATTTTTCCATTAAAAGTAGCTGTTGATTTTCCATCAATAATGCCTTTGTAAAGCTCGTTGCTATTGCAATTAGGTTTGCGATGATCTACCAAAGTATGGTTGTCGACAACTTGATTGCCTGCAGTTAAATACAATCCATTCAAATTAGATTCAATGTGTTCTCCGTCCATCACTATCGTTAAGTTATTGCGAACCAATGTGCCACTCAACGTAAAGGTATGGGTAGAAAATACGCTTTGAGTCTTTTGAATTACTTGTGTGGTATTCATCAAATAACCCAAATCCTGCCCGTCTTTAAGGCGGGTGTTTTCATCTTGAATTTTATAATGATCCATAATAGCGCGTTCATCAATTACAATTTCTGTTAATGCATTGCAGAATATTTTTGCCGTAGAATCAATTGTTTCAAACGACTCAATAATTTTTGCTTGTGCATTTTCATCTACAACGATTAAATTGCGAGGATTAATAATAGTGTTTTGGGAGGCGGTTGAAACATGAATAATGTGTATTGGTTTTTCAATTACCGTATTCTTTGCAACATGAATAAATACACCATCCTTAGTCATTGCAGTATTTAATGCAATAAATGGGTCAGCATTTACATCAGCATATTGTGCATAATGTTTTTCAAAAACAGGTGAATCGCTTTTTACTGCATCTAATAAACTGCATATCGTTAACCCTTTTGGGAGGTTGTGTGAATTTGATAAGCTTTCAACAAAAATACCGTTTTCGATAATTACAGTATAAGCATCTTTTAAAAATTTTAGCTGTTCGATTTGCTCATCGCTACAGTTTTTATTTGCCGAAAAATTAAATTCCCCTTTCAGCATTGCATCTATTCGGGTATATTTATATTCTTCATGCTTATAGTTTGGAATGCCTTGTATATTAAAGCTCTCCATAGCTTTGTCACGAAGTTGCGTATTGCCAAACAAAAATAATTTTGATGTTTCAAATTCAGAAATTAATTGATCTTTTACTTTACTTGTTTTAATAGCTGTTTCCATTCTGTAATAAATTAAGCTTTTATTTCTTCTTTAATAAAATCATATCCTTTTTCTTCCAACTCTAAAGCCAATTCTTTGTGTCCTGATTTTACAATTTTCCCGTTGTATAATATATGAACAAAGTCAGGTACAATATAATCTAACAATCGCTGATAGTGTGTGATAATGATGGTTGCGTTATCTTTCGATTTTAATTTGTTTACTCCGTTGGCAACAATGCGCAGTGCATCAATATCAAGCCCGCTATCGGTTTCATCAAGTATGGCAAGTTTTGGATCAAGCATGGCCATCTGAAATATTTCATTGCGTTTTTTTTCACCACCGCTAAATCCTTCATTCACCGAGCGACTTGTAAGTTTAGCATCCAACTCAACTAACTTTTGTTTTTCTTTCAGCATAACTAAAAAATCTTTTGCAGCCATGGGTTCCAAACCTTTGTAAGCACGAATTTCGTTAATGGCGGTTTTTAAAAAATTAACATTGCTTACTCCTGGAATTTCAATTGGGTATTGAAATGCAAGAAACACACCTTCTCTGGCCCTGTTTTCAGGGGATAGTTCCAATAAATCTATACCATCATAAGTTACTTTACCTTCGGCAACTTCAAATTCTGAACGCCCTGCAAGCACTGCTGCCAATGTGCTTTTTCCCGAACCGTTCGGCCCCATAATAGCGTGTACTTCTCCCGCTTTTATTTCTAAGTTTATTCCTTTCAGAATTTCTTTTCCGTCAATTGACGCATGTAAATTTTTTATTGATAACATTTTTTTAAGATTGTGATTGTTTAAGATTTTGTGATTGTTTTAGTTTAAATTCTTTGAGGTAAGTTATAAAAGCGCCTAATTTTTTACTTACTGCTAAGGCATCTTTATTTATTTTTTCAAATTCTGATTGACTGATATAATTCTGATTTTTTGCAATTAATAATTGTGTTCGTAGCTCTCCTGAAGAACCTTTTGCTATAACTAAAAAATACAAAAATTGATTTGTGCTATTTCTTTCAAAACCTTCAGCAATGTTTGAAGGAATAGATATTGATGACTTTCTTATCTGATCTCTTAAAGCAAAATCTTTATTAAAAACAGTATTGTTAGTAACGGTATAGATAGCATTTGTCAATTCTATTGCTAATTGCCATACAACGATATCCTCTATTTTATCAACTTTTGCCATATAATTTTTTTTTTAAAGTTTTAAAGTTGATGCGTATCCTATTTTCCAACTTTCCAACTTTCCAACCTTCCAACCTTCCAACCTTCCAACCTTCCAACTTTTCAACTTTTCAACTTTTCAACCTTCTAGCCTTCCTGCTTTCTAATTTTTTTATCCTACTGATCCTTCCAGCGAAACCGCCAATAATTTTTGTGCCTCAACCGCAAACTCCATTGGCAATTGATTTAATACATCTTTGCAATAGCCGTTTACAATTAAGCCAATGGCTTTTTCATTATCGATTCCCCTTTGTTTGCAATAAAATAGCTGGTCTTCACCAATTTTTGAAGTTGTTGCTTCGTGCTCTACAATGGCGGTATTGTTTTTTATTTCAATGTATGGAAATGTATGTGCGCCACATTTATCACTCATCAATAAACTATCGCATTGCGAAAAATTACGTGCGTTTGTTGCACCTTTTGCAATACGCACTAAACCTCTGTAACTGTTGTTGCTAAAGCCTGCCGAAATACCTTTTGATATAATAGTGCTTTTGGTATTTTTTCCGAGATGTATCATTTTAGTTCCTGTATCTGCTTGCTGATAGTTATTTGTAAGCGCGACAGAATAAAATTCACCAACCGAATTATCACCTTTTAAAATTACGGATGGATATTTCCAAGTAATTGCAGAACCTGTTTCTACCTGTGTCCAAGAGATTTTAGAATTGTCTTCTAAACAAATACCTCGTTTAGTAACAAAATTAAAAATGCCGCCTTTACCATCTTTATCTCCTGGATACCAGTTTTGCACCGTGCTGTATTTTATTTCCGCATCTTTATGTGCTACAAGTTCCACAACGGCTGCGTGTAATTGATTTTCATCACGCATCGGTGCCGTGCAGCCCTCAAGGTAACTCACGTATGAACCTTCATCGGCTATTATTAAGGTACGTTCAAATTGACCTGTGCCAGCCGCTTCTATTCTGAAATATGTTGAAAGTTCCATCGGACAACGAACGCCTTTTGGAATATAACAAAATGTGCCATCTGTAAAAACAGCAGAGTTCAATGCCGCATAAAAATTATCGGTATATGGTACAACTGTGCTCATGTATTTTTTTACCAATTCTGGGTGTTCTTGAATTGCTTCGCCAAACGAACAAAAAATAATTCCTTTTTCAGCCAATGTTTCTTTAAAAGTTGTTTTTACCGAAACACTATCCACAATAATATCAAGTGCTACTCTATTTTCTACCCCCGAAAGGCGTTCTTGTTCTAAGATTGAAATACCAAGTTTTTCAAATGTTTTTAACAATTCAGGATCCACTTCATCTAGACTGTTTAATACTTTTTTTGGTTTTGGAGCTGAATAATAAATGATATCCTGAAAGTCTGGTTTTTGGTAAGAAACATGTGCCCAGTTTGGCTCTACCATTGTTAGCCAATAACGAAATGCTTTTAATCGATAAGCTAACATCCATTCGGGTTCGTTTTTCTTTGCAGAAATAAAACGAATGATGTCTTCATTCAAGCCTTTTGGTGCATTGTCTGCTTCTATATCGGTAACAAAACCGTATTTATATTCTGTACTTATTTTTTTTTCTATAATTTCGTTCATTTTATTTATGTTTTAATATTGTTGGAATGTTTTAAAGTTAGAATGTTCTAAAGTTGAAATGTTTTGCAAGAAACTTTTCAACTTTTCCATCCTTTTAAAATTCTAACCTTTCATTTTTCAACTTTTCAACCTTTTAACCTTTCAACCTTTCAATACTAATTAACTAAATGTAAGGATTCTTTTTTTGCCAATAATTCTTCTGTGCTTTCGCGCCAGTTTTCATCATCCACACAACAATCCACCGGACAAACAGCAGCACATTGTGGCTCATCATGAAAACCAACACACTCTGTGCATTTATCAGCTACTATATAATAAACTTCACTAGATAATGGTGCTTCCAATTCGTCTGCATCAGCAGTCAATCCGCTTTTTCCGGTAAACATTCCTTTTATTAATGTTCCATCAGAAAAACGCCATTCAGCACCTCCTTCGTAGATGGCATTATTAGGGCATTCAGGTTCGCAAGCGCCACAATTAATGCATTCCTCTGTAATTTTTATTGCCATTTTTTTAATTATTTTAAAGTTAGAATGTTTTAAAGTTGGAATGTTTTGCAAGAAACTTTTCAACTTTTCCAACCTTTCAACCTTCTAACCTTCCAACCTTCCAACTTTCTAATTTTCTAATTTTCCAACCTTCCAACTTTCCAACCTTCTAACCTTAAAACCTAAATTTAAACGCCAAATGATTCTCCACAACCACAAGTTCTACTTGCATTCGGATTGACAAATACAAAGCCTTTTCCGTTTAAGCCTCCCACATAATCAAGCTCTGTACCTATTAAATACAAAAAGCTTTTTTTGTCAACGGCAATCTTTATTCCTTTATCTTCAAAAACCTGATCGTTTTCTGTAAGAACATTATCGAACACGAGTTTGTAGGTAAGACCTGAACAACCACCGCCATCGACACCTACACGAATAAATGTTCCTTCGGGGCTATTTTCGTCTGTTATTAAACTTAACGCATGTTGTTTTGCATTTTCTGAAACTGTTATCATTTTGTTTTTTATTTTCTTTAATTAATTATTATGCGCTAAGTTAATTGGCATTTTATCAAATAAACTTTGGAAAGTACATGCAGCTTCCTTTTCATTGTTAGATAAATCTGCCAACGTTATCTTATCGAGAAGTTTATCAATAGTAGATTGCACCATTGACCAAAGTGATCGGATAGAACAATCAACAGAACTTGTGCACAGTTTTAGAACTCCCGCATGATTGGCACAAAATTCTTCATCAAACAAACGTCCACCTAAAGCGTTCAAAACATTATTCACCGTAATATCGGCAGCAGGTCTTGCAAGCACATATCCTCCAACATGCCCTTTGGTGCTGTTAATCAAGCCCTCCATACGAAGCATTCGGGTTAATTTAGAAACATTGGGTTGTGACAGTCCTTCTGCATTACTAAGCTGAGGAATACTTAAGCCAGTTTTGTCCTTGCACTTTGCAATCCGCACCAATATTCGTAAACCATACTCGTCCTGTGCTGTTATTTTCATGATTTTTGATTTTAAATTTTACCAATAGATTTAATGGGGATTAAAATAAACCTATCAAATCAACAGTGCAAATGTAAGCATTGTTTTTTAATTTATACCTAAAAGTATATATTAATTTATACTTAAAAGTATATACACATTAGCTAAGATAGCATTGCCCTTGCCATTGGCTGAAATTTGTTACTAAATGAACAGCCTAAAGGCGATTAAACCTGTATTTTACTTATTTGTTGAACCAAAAAAGGACAAAACTTGAGTTTGCATTCGCATATGCACCTCATTTTGCCAGCAGGAGGATTTGAAAAACAAAACAATAAAACTGAGGATTAGAAGAGAAATAAATTTAGAAAGTAATAAAAACAGTGCGCAAAGGCATGCATAAATCGCCTAAAAACAGAAAAAACAAACGTACTAACATCAATAAACAATTACCCCTATTTATTGAAACGCAATAAATCCAAAAAATATTTGCGGAGCTGAGCTTCCCACTAGTTAAGAAGCAAGTAGTTTGGCTCTAGTCGCTCTTTTGTATATGCTTATTTCTAAATAAAAAAGACAGCTCAAAAGACGAGTAAATTAGTTTTTAGAAAGTTTTACATTCAATACTATATTTTGGGAGTTGCCCACAAATTCTGGCGCATAAAAACATTGAATGGTTGCCAAACCTGCATTATATTTACCTGTTTGTTGCACTTTCAATTTATAATTTATTTGATAATTTCCCTTTGCTAAATTCTCAATAAAAAAGTTACTACTTGCATCAAGCGTAGATTTATAATATGCAATATTATTTAGATACTGAAAACCAGAAATTACATCTATTGGCTCTGTGCCGCTGCCTCTTAAAGCTTTAATGTGTACAAATTCCATATTTCTATCACAATAAATGGTTAACCTAACATCTATAATATCGCCAACATTGACAGTATCATTGCTGCTTAACAACTGTTTTTTTACCCCTTCAATTGTATAAATCTCTTTATATAATTTTTTTTCAATTCCTAAGCCGGAGTTATTAGAAGGTATTTTTTCTAAGTTTTCTAAATATTGCCAATAAATAGCTCCATAAGCAAAACCGTTCCCATTGGCATTGACTTTTATTTCAGCAGATTTTGCAGTAATATTATCTATCGCTAAAACCGCACTTACATAGCCTGATCTCGCCAATCCATCAGCTGTATTAATTTTACCTACATCATTTTCTATACTTACTTGCATTGTATTGTCTAGAAGACTACCATGCATTAACAATGCAAAACAAGCATCGGCAGTAGCCGCATTAGTTTCCCAATGTTGTGTTTGCTTTTGTCTCAACAGCCAAATTTGTTGTTGAGCGATAAGCTTGCCATCTTGATTATTTGCAACAAAAGCCTCTATAATTGCAGCTTGAGTAGAAATGGGGGCATCATACCAATAATAGCCACCAATGTTATTTTTCCAATACATGCCCAAAGTAGGGTTATAAATTGCCCTTTCTTTTAATGATTTGATGATAGCTACGGTTACATTATTGCTAGAATCTATAGTATATAAAGCCATTGCGGTCTGAGCTTGATTTTTTAACGATTGTGTTTGCCAATTAGCAGCTGCTTCTTGCAAAAAATATTTTACAACAGCATGATTTTTATTAAAACCTAAATTTAAAAAATATGCCTTACAATACAAGTATTGAATGGATATTGGGCTAATAAAAACATTTTTCTTAGTCTTTTTAATAGCCTCGTTATATTCACTTTCTGCGGCTAAATCTAAAAAAGATATTGCAGCACTGATAACGCTTTGGTAAGCAGATATGTCAATTCCTAAATAGGTTAATTTGCCAAAGCCAATAATAATAGATTGGGTAATATATACATTTGCATCCATATCTGCATACCATGCCCAACCACCATTATAAGACTGCATAGATTTTAATAATTCGAAGGTAGATTTTAGCGCTTCTTTATTTTTTGATTCATCAAATAATAAAATTAAGTTTTTAATGCGTTCCTGTTCTGAGATTGATTCATTTACCCATGGAGTTTCTGATAGTAAAGTTGATTTTACATTTTCGTTAAGTGCTAATTTACTTAACAAAATTTGACTATCCTTGTCCCCATTTTTGTGCCAATTTTCGACCATCTTTTTAATGCCAGAAGTATTCATTAATATGTGGTTTACAATTGCATTAGCATATAGTTTATTAAAAACCTGATCTGCGCTTTTTTCGTCATTGTTTTTTAAAAACCCAAGACTTTGAACAGCATACCAAGAAGGATTACTGCACATTTCTGCACTAAAATTAACTGTTTTCATGGTGCCACTTTTAGCATTTTTTAAGGCCTTGAATATAAGATTTTGAGTGCCTTTTTCAGTTACAGTAATTGGCAAACTTGTCGTAATTAATTTTCTATTACTCAATACGGGTATTTGATGTAATTCGCCATCTTTTACACTTCCATTGTCTGCTATAATTTCTATGTCAATAGGACCTGTAAAATCTGGAATTAAAATTTCAAAAACCACCATACTGCTGTTGTTTGCCATTACTAAAATAGATTGCGCTGCATTATTGCCTGCCCAATTTAGTTTTTCTTTGGTGATTGCATCTGTAATATTTAGATAAACCATGGCCGTGCAATCTAAGGTATCTAGGTTTACAACTTTTGTTGCGATTGCAATTTTGTCACCTTCTCTAAAAAACCTAGGAATATCAGGTTGAATCATAAAAGATTTAGTTGCTGTGATTTGGGATGTCATTTTTCCGATGTGCAAATCTTTTGTATGGCCTAAAAGTAAAAACTTCCAAGTGGTAATGCTTTCAGGTATTGTAAATTCAAGCACCAATTCACCTTTTTTGTTAGTTAATAAATCTGGAAAAAAGAATGCTGTTTCGTTAAAATTTTGTCTAATTAATAGCGGATTTATATTCTCAACAATACTTTCAGAGTCTGAAACTAAAAAATCATTTTTAACCTCATTATTGGGTGATTGATTTAAACTAGAAATAATATTTGCATTTTTATAACGCATACTATCTGCAGCAAATGAGCGATAATAATTATTATGCCTGTATCTATCTATTAAATGCAATGATGGCAAATTAATATTATCATCACCGGCAATACTTGTATAATCTTCATAAAAATAGTTGCTAGTACTATTAAATTCTGCCATGTTAGTCCATTGTCCATAATAATTATTATAGGGAAAGAAATTAAATTCATTTGCGCTCCATAACTTATCCAAAGCTAAATCATACATGCTTGCTAAATGCTCTGCAATTATTTTATCGCGCTCAGGCTCAGTGAGAGTGATTATCCATTTTTCTTTTGCACCTGGCAGTGTTTTATCTCTAAAAGTGCTCCACTTATATCCAAATTGTTTGGTAAAATAAGGAACAGACAATGCAGTATTTTGATCAAAACTCCTGTAATTTTTCACAGTTTTAGCTGATATTGAAATTCCTCCTTGATCTTTTTCTATAATTGGTATTTTTATTAATTGAGATGATTTACATAGTTTTATTCTTTTTGAATAGATGATGCCCCTATAGCTTTCAATCTTTACATCTACTGCCACTTCATCACCACTGCTTATTACTATTTCTGCTATATCTCCAATCTTATAATCTTTATTGTTTATTATACCAATAGATAAGGTGTTTTCTAAATCATATTTACCCGTTTTTGAAGGCAATACATTTATTTGTTGAAAAGTAGTATGTCCAATTCCCAATTTATCTTTTGAAAAAATATTTATTTTATATTTACCTGGCTTACTTATCATTGGTAAATAATATTCTACTTCGGTATAATCATTTAAAATATCTTTAAATACTTCTCGTGTTTCAACTACATTTTGATAGCTATAATCAGGAAAAAGTTTCTCAAAAGTACTTTTATCGTATAACTGTGTATCTGGTTTTTCCCATAATCGTTCTCTATAAATTTTTGATTTAGGCAATATTTTCTCTATGGTCAATACACCATTAAAAGGCTGTTTAACACCTTGCAAATTTTGAGCAAATATGCTACATTTTATTGGTTGATTTAAGTACTGATTTTCAGTTGCTGTTATTCCAATTATTAGGTCAGTTTTGGCCAAAAAAAGAGTGTAGTTACACTCCACTGTTTCGCCATTAATATCAGTTATTACTGCATTTATTGCAAAATTATAATTAATATTGTCAAGTTCATTATCATTATCAGTTTTGGCATCAAAATCTATATAAAAAACACCTTTGTTATCAGATACCACAATAGCAGTTTTTAAAAGCATTGCCTCCTCTCCAAAATATCTTTTATACAATGAATTTTTACTTCTTGTTACAGTATACTTTACATTCGCATTGGCAATTCCATAACCGGCAAATGCTTTTACATTGCCTATTAATCTTACAGCATCATTTAATTTATAGTTTACGATTGGTTCTAAAATTGTGGCTTCAAATTTTGACCTTTTATATTCTTCTACCTGAATATTTTTTGTTGCTAACATTTTTCCGTTCCAATAAAAAGATATATGAAAGGCTCCCATATTTTTGCCATTTTTTGGTAAAGAAAAATTACCATTTATACTCCCAAACTCATTACTGCTTAAATTTATTGTATCTACCAATTGTCCATTGTGATCTTTTAGTAGCACTTCTATTAATTGATTTGGCATTACCTCTTTTAACTCATTATTGTAAACAATAGATTTAAAATAAATCAGTTGCCCTGGTCTGTAAATATTTCTATCTGTAAAAATGGTAATTTCGGTATTTTGTTTTTCTTGGTTTGGCAAACTAAAATTTCTTGCATCATAAAAATTGTTTAAAGCGATATTTTCCTTGTCAATTAAAACATAAAAAGACACATATCTTTTTGACAAAACATTAAGCGGCAATATAGCTGTGCCTTCTTTATCAGTCTTAAAATTAGCTATTTTTTTTGCAGCATATTTTCCGTTTATAAGGGTTTGTTCAAAAAGAGTGCAAGCTATGTTTTTGGCAAAATTTCCCGTTTTGGCATTATAAATTTGAAATGTATTGGCCTTATTGAGTTGATTTATAGAAATTACCCAAGCCAAATCTGTGATGTTAATAATATCAGAAAAGCTAGCCTTTCCATCTTTTACCGTATCTATATTAACTTTACTAAATTCGAAAATATATTGTCCCTTTGGCAATGGTCTTAAACCAATTTCTATACTGTGTTGCTGATAATCACTAAATGGCATTAAGTTTAAACTGTAATTCGCCACAATTTTTGCAGCAGAGTCAATACACTTTGGATGATCATAATAATTTGGATTGTTTTGTTTGCAAAGGTCATAATCTATAAAAGATATTTTCCAAACTTTTACATTCAAATTTACCATATTTTGATATGTAATTTTGGCCAAAATTGGTTTTTCTGGAGCGTTATTTCGCTCAATTTCAGTTGTAAAAAAAGCTGTTTCTATTTGCAACTTTAAAATTCTGAGTTGATTATTATTGCCAAAATCAGGGTACATTTCTAAAGCTTTTATAATTATTTCGCGCGCTTTTAAAGGATTTTTATCCAATAATTCGCTTGCTATCGCTTGCGCAAACAAATTGCTGTATTCAAATTGTTTGTATCTCAAATAAGCGGATTCTAGAGCCGATAACCAAATTTGATCAGTTATTCCTAAATTTATGGTGCGCGCATACTGCAATCTATTAAAATCGATTGTAACCAGCAAATTATTGTTTTTAGTGCCTATACATCCTAATAACTCTTGAAACATTTTCAAAATCAAAAACTGATTTTTGGGGTCGGTTATATTTTCAAATTTATGATTAACAAATTCGTTTAAAGGTGCTAACACTAATTTTGTGTCTGGTTCGACATACAAAAAACTTGCTTCTAATGCAGCCTGTTTTAATATCGATATAATTTCGATAATTACCAATTGTTCAACTGTATAATCGCCAATATTTGCAATAGTTGTATCTGACAAAATTGGCAAAATTATAGTGGCATCTGTAAGCAATAAATTTTTTGAAGAATGATGGCTTATAAAACTTAAAGCAACACTGCACGCTTCAATTATTTTTAAATTCAATTTTTGTTTACTCCAGTTATTCCAATCTAAATCATTGTCATCATCAATCTGGCTATTTCTTTGATAATTATTTAATTTATCAGCACACTCTTGCGCCATCATAAGTTGTAAAAATGGAAGTGCCGATTCAAAATTTTTGCACTTTTCAATTTCTTTAATAAGTTTATAAAAACTGAAACTATCAGAATTGTCATCACTTATATCAATTTCAATTTGGCGAAGTCGCACTAAACTTTTGATATAAAAACCAACATTTTTTTCACTAAAAGCAGCTAAATTAGTTGCGCTCAATACTTTTTTTTCTGATAAGGGCAATTGCTCTTTTTGAAATGAATCAATTAAAACATAAGCCGCTGTATAATCAAAACTTGATGATAATTTTTTAGGGTTTTCTTTTGCCATCATTTTACAAACCGAAAGAAAAATGATAATTGAAAGGATGTTTTTTATTGTCATAAAATATTTTCAAAATTATAAAGAATTAAACCGCAATTACTTTGCCATTCTATCGCCTTGACGAATAATATAAACAGCAAAAAGTATTATTAACATGCCCATAACCTGTAAAGGCCGTATATTTTCATGATCCCAAATGCCCCAAAGTAAAGCAAAAACAGGCATTATAAATGTAACACTAGAGGCAAACATTGCCGAGTTTAGCTGTACCAATTTATTAAATAATACCATACTTATAGTGCTGCCTACTATGCCTAAAATAGCTAAAAGCATAAGTGCATTTATAAATTGTGTGTCAAAAACCAAAGGCATTTTGGTATGTGTAAAAGGCAAAACTAACAGGCCAAAACAACCGCCAATTAAAAAAGGTGTTGCGCCACTAATAATTGGCTTCAAATTTTGAAGTTTAGATTTAATAGTATTTACACTTATGCCATAACAGAAAGAGCCCAATACCGGCAACATATAATAAAACCATAAATTGGGCACCTGCACATTCATAGTATCCTTACCTTGTAAAACAAGAATGCATCCTAATATACCTAAAAAAGCTCCCAAAAAATGAAACCTTTTTGGCACAAAATCATACAACCACATGCCCAATAAAAGTGTAAATATCGGTGACAATGCATTCAATATCCCCGAAGTGGCACTGTTAATTCTAGAGCTGGCAAAAGCAAATAACAAACTGGGTATTATATTTCCTATGATGCTCACAATGAAAATACCGCTCCATTCAGCTTTTTTAATCTTGTGCAGATGCTTATATACCAGTGGAATAGCAATTGCACCTGCAAAAATCAACCGTAAGGCACTTATTTGCCAAAACGAGAATACTACACTCGCTTTTTTCATTATAATAAAAGAAGATCCCCATACAGCGCCTAAGCCCAATAAAAGAATAAAAGATAATAACTTGTGATTGTCTTTCAATTTTTTATCTTGTTAATAGAATATAATCTGTTAAAATTTTAGTTAAAAACAACTCATCACCATCAGATTTATCTTCAATTTTTAGCAAAACTTTCACCTTAGCAGCTACTTGATTTATAATCAAATTTCGGGGTTTACTTGGCTTTTCATTCAATAAATTTTTAATTACTAAAATGTCTTTTTCACGCATCCTTTTTACTTGTGGATATTTGAATACAGGGCTATTTGATTTAGATAAATTTGCAATTTCTTGTAGACTAAAATTAGGGATGTTTCTTTTTAAAACAACAGTTGTTCCTGCAAATTTATCTCCCAAACTTTGCCCATATTTGGTGTAATATATTAGCAATGCTGGCATTAAACCAAATGTTAGCAAAATTTCTGTTAGTTTTAACACATACCGGGTAAAATAGGTAGTAAAATTACAGCTTTTTCCATCCAAACTAATTACTGTTAAACCCAAAAGTCTTTTTCCCACACTTTGTCCATCAAAATACACCTCTGCCACCAATGGTAAAAAAAACAGGAAAATCAAAATGATAAAGCCGATTATTTCTTTATCACAAAATAAAAAGCATATATAAATTAGTAGCAGTCCAATAATAAAATAACTAATTAAATCTATAATAAAGGCAGCAATGCGCTGCAATGATGTAGCTATTTCGTATGTTACTTTAACACCAAAACCATTTTGATAATGCAATAATTTCAAATTAATCTTATTTTAAGCCCACAAAAATAAACCAATTACGCTTAAATTATTGGATAAATTATTTAAGACTAATTACTATTTATTATAATTTATTTGGTAATTAAAATTCAGCTGCATTTTTGATTAATGCTACCAAAGTTTCTTTGTTGAACCCTTCCCAATTAATCCAATCCCATCTTAGTTTTCAGCATTTTTTGATTACTCAACATTTGCTCATAACTTGGCGTTTTATGCGTTAAAAACAAAGTATTTTTTCTAACTGTATTTACTGTTTTAACCAAAGCATCCTTAACAGTATTGGCAGACAATCCAACACAATCTGCAACAAAAGAGCCAAGCAAATACCTGATTTGAGCTTCCATTAAATTAGCCGCAGCTTGATTGGGCACAATGGTTTTGTAATAAGCCACAATCTCGGCAGTTAATATTTTACCCTCTTTAGATGGTTTAAAATGCCTAAGCCTGATGGCTTTTTCTAACTCTATAGCTTCTAGATAGCTATTTGGCAACAAATCTTCATCCAAATGCAATTGATAACCTATGTATTTCCATAAGTAAAGAAAACAGCTGGTTTCTCTATCAGAAACATCGTATCCACCTTGTTTCATTCCTTTTATTATCAAAAAAGAAAAAGCCAAGTTTGTGCCCGCCATATCTTCTTGATTTATAGGTGCGCCCCATTTTTCATTCCATGCTTGCCCATTTAATATATGATATCTTGCAATAGCGTGAATTAATCGTATTTTATTTATGAAAAAATAACCTGTGCCCTCTTTTTCAAAACTATTAGGACTGCAAACTCCAATAATAAATTCTGCAGTGTCTAACAATCTTTTGTGGGTAGCTTTCCTCATCTTTTCAGACAAATATAATGCCTTATTGCCGGGTGATGCAGCATAACAATAGGGCAGAGATAAGGCACCTAAAAGGGTCATAATAGGCAATGCTTGTTTATAAAAAAATGATTGTCCTCGTTCAATTTTTTTATCATCATACCATAATGGTTTTGGCTTGTATGTGTAAAAAAAATCCTTTATCTCGCTGTTTTCAATTTCACCTATTTTTGTTAATGGAAGTGAAAGTGCTTGATAAATAGCAGTAGCTTGGCCTTTTATAAAAAAATCATTCACAAGTATATCTGCTGCTGAATCTGTAATTGCCCTTTGGCTATCTAAAAATGGAACTGTTGTTTTCAATTGGTATTTTTTCTGTTAATAATATATCAACGATTAAGTAAAAATTAGGTTTTAATAAACTTAAAATAAAACATATATTTGTGTTTAATAATTATATAATGCCAGAAATTACTTTCAATTTATCCGAAGATTTTATTCCGCTTTCCAGTTTATTAAAAGCATTAAATATTGTTTCAAGCGGTGGGCAAGCAAAAATAATGATTGATGACGGAATGGTTCAAGTAAATGGGGTTACAGAATATCAAAAACGTAAAAAAATTAGAAAAGGAGATACCGTTTTAATTTCTAATGAAAAAATATGGATAGTTTAAATACCAAAAGTCTCCAATAGTAATTGATATTGCTTTTCTAGTGATTTAAATGTAAGAGAATAGGAAGTTTTTATAATACTGATACTGTAGTTACTGTTATTCTAAATCATTAAGATGTTGTGCTAAAAATGCACCCATACTAAAACAAGCTTGCAGCAAGTATCCACCTGTGGGTGCATTCCAATTAAGCATTTCGCCTAAGCAAAAACTATTGGGAATTTTTTTTAATTCAAAAAAAGCATTTACCTCATCTAATGCAATGCCACCTATGGTAGAAATGGCCTCATCTACAAGAGCAGATTGTGTAATTGATATTGGAAAATTCGAAATAGCATGTGTAAGTTTTAAATCGTTTAAATAATCTTCTTTACTTAAATTCATTTTTAAAAGTTGTATTTGTGTAGCACTCAATTTTAAATGATTTTTAAGTGCATAAGTTCTGTTTTTTCCTTTTGATAAATTTAGTTTTTCATTTACTTGCTCAATACTTAACATTGGTTTTAGATTAATGTAAATATGTGCTTTTCCTTTTTTTAATAATGCTTGTTGAATTTGTTTACTTAATGCATATATTGCATTGCCTTCTATGCCAAATTCAGAAATAACTAATTCGCCTTTACTTATATATTTCCCAATACGAATGCTTATATTTTTCAATGGTTTTCCTGCATGGTTTTTAATAAAATTTTTATCCCAAGCCACACCAAATGCACAATTGGCTGCCAAAAAAGGTTTGGTTTCAATGCCTTTATTCTCAAAAATATTTTTCCAAATTCCATCAGACCCAGTAACTTTCCAACTTGCGCCACCCATAGCAAATGCAGTATAATCTGCGCTAACAACACCCCCATTTTTAAACAACAGTTTCATATTTGCATCCCAGCCTGTCCATTGATGCTCAAATTTAAAAGACACATTTTTTTGTTTTAATTCAGTAACTAAAGCGTTTAATACCGTTATAGGTTTAATGCTTTTGGCAGGAAACACCCTATTGCTACTGCCTATAAATGTTTCAATACCCATGCTTTGCAAGGTGTTTCTTAAGTCAAAATTGGAAAAAGACAATAAAGCAGACTTTAGAAAAACACTTTGATCATACTGCTTTATCATTAATTCAATATCAGAAGCATGCGTAAGATTTAATCCACCGTCACCCGCCACCAAAAATTTTCTGCCAAGGGTTCTATTTTTTTCATAAATAGTAACACTATATTTTGTTGCATCTAATTTTAGCGCTAGCATAATTGATGCTGCTCCACCCCCTATAATTGCAAGCGTTTTTTTCAAAAGTAGCGCAAATTAATATTTTTAGTTTGTATTACACAAACCCTAATTTTGCATTAGCTATTTATTTATTTTTTGAAACAATTAAAAAACACTGCCTTTTAAAAAAGTCTTATGTTTCTTCTTGCAGTTCCACCTAAGCCCAAAACACCTAGTAATCCGCGTGTAAGCTCTCTCACAATAGTGCGGGCAACAGAACTTTTTGCCATTTTTTCTATAATGGAAGGCTCCTCTCTTTTGCGCTGCGTGGTGCGCTGTTCTATTTCTTCTTCTATCACATTTTTATGTTGAGCTAGCTTTTTAATTAATATTTCATAGGCACTTTCACTATCAATTAATTGATTATATTTAATTACCAAAGCAGATTTTTGTGCAGCTGAATCCAATTCTGAAGTTGTTAAAATATCCATGCGTGATTGGGGTGCACAAAGCATGGTATGGGCAAGTGGTGTTGGTATACCTTTTTCATTTAAAACTGTTACCAAGGCCTCTCCTATTCCCATTTTTGTTATTATTTCATCTGTTTTATAAAAATCAGAAATGGGATAATTTTCTGCTGTAGACTTTATCGCTTTTCTATCTTTTTCAGTAAATGCACGCAAGGCATGTTGTATTTTTAAACCCAGCTGACCCAAAATATTTTCAGGCAAATCTGTGGGATCTTGGGTTACAAATACCAATCCAACCCCCTTAGATCTAATTAGTTTTACTATGGTATCTAATTGGTCTAGTAAAGCTTTGCTGGCTTCTTTAAAAATTAAATGCGCTTCATCAATAAAAATAATAAGTTCAGGCTTTTCGGCATCCCCTTTTTCTGGCAATGTAGCATACACTTCTGCCAATAAGCAAAGCATAAAAGTAGAAAATAGTTTTGGCTTTGCTTGCATATCTGTTAATCGGAGAATATTTATGAATCCATAATTATTAGCGTCTTTGCGCATTAAATCTTCTACTTCAAAAGAGCGTTCACCAAAAAACAAGTCCGCCCCTTGCTGCTCAATTTCTAGCAAACTGCGCATAATTGCTCCTACAGATGAGCTGCTAACCAAACCATATTCTCGCTCTATCTCTTCCTTGCCTTCGTTACTTATAAACTGTAGCACTTTTCTAAAATCTTTTACATCAAGCAATGGCATATTATTGTCATCGCAATATTTAAAAATTATACTTACAACGCCACTTTGCACATCATTGAGCCCGAAAATTTTGGATAGTAAAACTGGTCCAAATTCTGAAATAGTAGCTCGCATCTTAGCTCCTGGCTCGCTAGAGATACTTAAAAATTCGCATGGAAAAGCCGTTGGTTTCCATTCAATATTTAGCAATGCTGCACGTTCATCAATTTTTGGATGCGGATTTCCGGGCTGCGCCAATCCGCTTAAATCACCTTTTATATCCATTACTAAAGATGGCACACCTGCTAAAGACAATGCTTCTACAAAGCCTTGTAAAGTTTTTGTTTTTCCAGTTCCTGTTGCACCTGCAATAAGCCCATGCCTATTTAGTGTTTTTAGTGCAGCATATATATTTGCCCCATTTACCACCTTGCCATCTATCATTGCGGTGCCAATTCGCATTGATTCTCCTTTAAATTGATAGCCTTCGTTAATGTGATTTAAAAATTGTTCTTGGATTGACATAGTGCAAACTTACATCAATATTTATAAAAATTTGTGACATGCTAATAATTGATTATTTTTTCGAAAAAAGATATTCCCTCTTTCCAAAAGAAAATAAAAACCACTATAATTCCATAGATAGCGCCAGAAATATGTGCATCGTGCCCAATATTATCTTTGGCGCGCTTAGCCATAACTGTTTCAAAAACAAGGTATAGAATACCAAAAACTATGGCTGGCATTTTAATAAAATAAATATAAATATTGTGCCATGGGTTTAGAATAATAAAAAAATATAAAATTGCAGAAACAGCACCAGATGCCCCAAAAGCGCTATACATTTTGTTGTCTTTATTTTTTATTGTTGGATAGATATTAGCAAAAAAAATAGCTGTGATGTAAAATAAAACGAATAAAAAATTTCCCACAAACAGACCATATTTTATGAGAAATACATTTAAAACCTCATCTCCAAAGAAAAATAAAGCAAGCATATTAAATAAAAGATGCATTGCATCTGCGTGCAAAAAACCAGATGATATTAAATTAATCCATTCATTATTGCGTATATTTTGGTATGGTTTTAACATAAACCTGCGCAAAAAAACTTGGTTTTGCCAACCCACATAGGTAATTATACAAGTAACAGCAATAATTGCAATGTTTATGCTTGGCATTTGTTATTTTTAAATTGTTGCAATTACCTTTAATTCTATTGCAATGGGAGTGGGCAAACAATTAATTTCGAGCGTTGTCCTACATGGAGGATTTGCGCCAAAATATTCAGCCCACAGTTGATTATAAATGTTAAAATCGTTTTTCATATTGGTTAAAAAAACAGTAACATCCACTATTTTATCCCAGCTACTGCCTGCATCTTCTAATATATAGCGCACATTTTTAAAAACAGAATGGCATTGAGCGGCAATATCATAAGATACAATTTCACCTTTTTCATTAAGCTCTACCCCTGGTATTATTTTTGTGCCTTTTTCTCTTGGACCTACACCACTAAGAAACAATAAATCATTAACCCTTTTAGCATGTGGGTAGAGCCCAACTGGCTCTGGTGCTTTATTTGAATGTATTGACATATTGCAAATTTAATACTAATCTGCGGTTAGTTTACAACTTTGTTTGCACAACTGCTGCTTGCAAAAGCATTAGGTTTAGCCTTGAAAATATATCCCATTCCTAAAATATATCCCATTGCTTCTTTTAAAGCTACGTTGCTTCCAAAATTAGGATCCGTGTTAATATCTGCATGAACTTCTAAAGCAATATCGTATTTGTCCCATAATGCTGCTAGCTTATATGCAATTTGTATAGATCGGCTCACCTCGGTAATCATGCGTTCTTTTATGCCCATTTTTGCCTTTATTGACTCTTTATCTACCAGCATAAAACCTCCCTTATTTTTTCTAATAAATACAATAGCAGTGGCAAATTCAATCTCATTTGCATAAACTTGGCTATCTGCACCAATACATACTTTTAAAGGTGTTCCCTCGACAATTGCTTTCAAAATAATTCCCTCAACATGGTCATAAATGTCATCAATAATCCCACCAGATAAAGTTTTCCATGCCATAATATTTTCAAATGTAATGATTTTTAATGTCAGCAAATGCATTTTACAACATTAAATTGTAAACAAATTGTAAACCTCTAAAAACCTTTATATGACTATTAAAGAAAAAATTGCACTTTATTAACTCAAAAGAGTGGACAGACTTTGGTATATGAATAGGTAAAAAAAATAGAATTATCTTACTGTAGACAACGGCAAACTAACTAATAGATTGATAATTATTTAATAAACGAATTTGATACTGGAGCATCTTTTGGTCCTTGTGCATAATCATAAAAACCTTTGCCAGTTTTTACTCCCAAATTACCCGCAGCAACCATATTTACTAATAATGGGCATGGTGCATATTTTTGATTGCCGAAACCAGTATGTAACACATTTAGAATTGCCAAACAAACATCTAAGCCTATAAAATCTGCAAGTTGCAAAGGCCCCATTGGATGAGCCATTCCTAATTTCATAACCGTATCTATTTCATACACACCTGCCACGCTTTCAAAAAGAGAATATATTGCCTCATTTATCATTGGCATAAGTATCCTATTGGCTATAAAACCAGGGTAATCATTCACCAAAACAGGACTTTTACCTATTTGTTGGCTAAGTTTCATAATAGAATTAAGCACATTCTTATCAGTGCTAT
>Ga0209491_10000754_pt1 | contig 64934 bp, 60 predicted proteins | sample BON02_FD_187213 | JGI IMG/M metagenome (GOLD analysis project Ga0209491, IMG submission 187213) | Freshwater microbial communities from Lake Bonney liftoff mats and glacier meltwater in Antarctica - BON-02 (SPAdes) (version 2) | ecosystem: Environmental > Aquatic > Freshwater > Ice > Glacier... | reverse complement strand
GTTGTCGCGATTGGTGAGGTACAGCTCGTCTCGGGTGCCGGCGTTCACGGTCCAGCGGTCGCCGTTGCGCACCCATTCTTGGCCATCAGGCCCGTACGTGAGTGTCCGGTTGTTGGCTCGCTTGACGACAGGTTGGCCGGGGTGAAACACGTGTCCGGCGATCTCGATCTGGTCGTCGGCGTCAAGCCATCGCGAACTCAACAAGCGATCGCTGATGGTCGCGTTCAGTTCGTCAACGACCTTGTTGGTCGGCGCCATAATCAACACGTCGCGGCCCTCGACAATCCCGGCGAATGCTTCGTCGGCGACTGCTTCGATTGCTGCTGCCTGGTCGGTGTGGCCGTGGATTCGACCGCGCTGGTTGTAGGTGTCGACGACTGTTGCATCTCCGTTGCGGAGCGCGAGCGTCGCGTCGGCTTCCCAAGCGTGTTCGAAGCGGTGCAACACGTCGAGTTCAACGGTGACGACATCGAGATCATGAACGAGTTCGGCGAACATGCCCCCGGCATCAACCGAGTCAAGCTGGCGGTGATCACCGACGAGGATGGTCCGCCAGTTCTTGGTCTGGGCGATCTGCGCGTACTGGTGGAGCAACCGGGTGTCGACCATTCCTGCTTCGTCAATGACAACGACTGATCCAGCAGGCAGGTCCCACTCCCGACCAGGCGGACCCTGGCCATCACGCTGTTTGATGGAGTGCTCGTCGACGAGCTTGTGCAACGGGTCCGACTTGAGACCTGCTCCATCTTGGAGCTCTTGCGCTGCCGACGCTGACGGTGCAGCACCGAACACCGCAACTCCCGCCGACTGCCACGCTGCGACTGCCACCGCCAGCGCCCGTGTCTTGCCCGCACCTGCCGGGCCGATGACGGTGATGACCGACCGAGGGTTGGTGAGCATTTCCTCTACTGCTGCCGCTTGGGCCGCGTCGAGGCCCTCGGCCGTCTGCGCGTCGATGTCGACTGTTCGATGGCCTCAGCTGTTTGTTTCCTGCGCCCAGTCGACGATCTCGACCTCTCGCAGGAGATGTCGGCTCGTCGTGTACCGGACTGCCGACGGCGGCAACTGCACTGGGCGCCCATCCGAAGCTCGCAACACATCGCCCGCCTCGGCGGCTGGTGTGAGATCGACGACACCAACCGATGCCATAGCTTCCGCGCTCACCTCTTCGATCGTGCGGCAACCGTTGCCGGATCGGGCCCGGTGACGCGCATTGCGATCTGTTCGATCAACTGCGGTTCAGCCCATTCGGCATGTTTGATCTCGACCGCTTCGAGGACCTCGTCGATCGACGGTCGGACCACCTCGGCTTGTTGCGGCGTGCTGGACAGGATGCTTGCAAGCATCTGATCGACATCAACCAACTCTTCAGCGCGTGCCCTCCAGCGGTCACGAAGCGTTGACGTCGGCAGCCCCGCGTCAGCAGGCTTCGCGCCACGCGTGGCAAGCGTGATCGTCCTGTGCGCCTTGCCGACCTCGGCGGGCGTCGGGTCGCGACCTTCACGAGCAACGAAGCCCGACACCCATTGCCCGACCTCGGCCTCGATGTCGACGCCACGCGTCGAGAACTCGACCAGCACCGTGTCGTCGATTCCGACGATGTCGGCCTGACCGTTCGCATCGACGTCACCGAAGCCGACGCCCAATGACGTGTGCAGACCGGCACGCAGGTGCGTTTGATACTCAATACCGGCAGCCTTGGCCTGCCGATACAGACCGCGTGCGTCGAGCGTTCGCCACTGACCATCGGACACGGTCCGCACCGCATTCGAAATGAGCACGTGGTCGTGGAGTTGCGGGTCAAGCGCCCGGCTCGTGCGATGCCGATACCGAATCCCGAACACACCCTTGGCATCCAGGCCCGCAGCGCCAGCGTGACCGGTCCGCGTGTACGCAATCCGCGGTGACACCGAGGCGACTGCCTGCACCACCGCTGCCGTGTGGGCCGCCTCGACCGCAGCCACCACATCGGGGCCACCGAGCGCGTAGAGAACACTCACCGACTTCGGTGCCGAGAACGTCAGATCAAACGCCGTCACCGACCTGTCGGTCACCGTCGTCCGACCCAACCGTCGACCGTCAGGCGCGCACTTTGCTTCCAACAACAATCCGGCGTCAACGGCAGTCGCCAGACTTCCGGCGACAGCACCCACCAAATCGGCGCGCCCGATCCAACGGCCCGGCGCCTCGCCCTCGCCGGCGTAGTAATCCTCCACCCCCGCCACCACCGCGGACTGGTAGTAGCCGGCGTTCCCCGGGCCAACCTTGCCGACCGTCAACATGGCACGACCCGCGCCCGATCATCCAGGTGCAAATGTCTGAACTGCCTTCCGACGCAGACCGACAAGCGAACACCCCACCAGCCGACCGCCCCATGAAGCGGGCGCCCACCACCCGCACCGCGCCATGGGGCAAACTGACGGGAACCGAACCAGCCGAACCGACCAGGCGCCGACCCGACGCAGGCAGCCACGGCGAAGCTCCGGGGGCGAGCGACAGGCAGCGCGCAGACTCAACGACGCCGAGCACTTCTGACAAGCCAAACCCCTGGTATCCGGCCTGCGGGCCGGCACACCGAACGCAGACGCGCCGAATCGATAGACGATGGAGTCCCATTACCGAGGCAAAGGCGACCGTCTCCGCGAAACCGGACATCTGGAAGCAAGAAATGTCGAACTTTCTGCCCGCCCCTGTGCGGCCCGGCTCCGTCGGCCACACGATCGGCAGCCGCGAAGCACACGGCCATCGCTCACGGCCGTCGCCGCGATCGTGCGGCAACCGTGCCTTCGTCGCGTGCGCACGACTGGCCGCGCACGACGGTTCATCCGATCGTGTCTGCCACTGCAGCCACATCGTGTTCGATGCGGATTCGTACGTCTAAGTCCCGCACCGTTCGTTCCGGCGCCTTTACCCCGGCATGACGACACCAACGACCATCAACAGCAACCACACCCGACACGACCCGGCTCGTCCGCTCCTCGTCGACGTCGCCAGGGCCGCAACGATCCTTGCGATCAGTCGATCGTCCGTGTACCAACTCATCTGGACCGAGCAACTCGTCCCGGTACGCATCGGCCGAAGCGTGCGCTTCTCAATCGCCCAACTCGAACAGTTCGTCGACGAGCGCATCGCCGAGAGTCACCCGTAGCGCTGAGAACTCTCGCCGCCCTATCGCTCCGGGACTGAAGTACGTTCGACGTATGACGAACGAGGCACGCTCCCTGCTGGCCAGAGCACGAGCGAGCGTCGACGCGTCGATTCTTGACAGCTGACGCCGCACTCGTGGCGCCGGTCAAGGGGTTGCTGGTGTTCGACGCCCGGCGCGCTCGCCGAAAGCGTCGAGCGCTGCGAGTACCGAGACCGCGGCGTACTGTCGGTTGCGCCGGCCGCCGGTGACCTCCTGCAAGGCCCCAACCTCGACGAGTTCGGTGATCGCGGCTTCGGCTCCCATCGCCGAGACGTCAAGCTCACGCTGGACCAGTGCGTTGTCGAGCACCGGATGCTGGAAGACGACGTCGAGTGCACGCCAGACAATCGCCTGACGTCGGCTGGTGATCGAGTCGCTCCATGCGGCGCGGATGGCGCGCAGTTCGGTGACGAGTTGGCGGCCGTTGATGATGCTGTCGAAGCTCGCCTCTGCGAAGCGCTCAACGATCGGCTGTATGTCTCCGGCCCGATAGGCGGTGAGCGCGTCGAAGTACCGCTCGGTGTCGGTGAGCAACCCGGCCGAGACCGGGATGGTGACCTTGCGGGTCAATCGCTTACCTCGAAGCAAGCACTGCACGATGGCTCGACCGGTTCTGCCGTTGCCGTCAGGAAACGGATGGATCGTCTCAAGGCGAACCGTGCCCGATCGTGCACCGACGGTGACAAGGGTGCGTAGGTCTGGGTTGTGGTCGTATTCGTACTGAGCTACCGAGACGACCAGAGCCAGTTCAAGCAGCATGCTGCCGCCTACGTTCTCGGTCATCACAAATCGCTGATTGCTGTGCCGCGGCAGCACCACTCGGCTTCGGTCATCTGTCTCGATGGGAGTCGTCATAGATCTGGTGGCGCCCCACTATCCCATCGTGGGTAAATGGGTAGAACTCCGCAGGAGGGGTGGCGAACCAATGGACAGGGCCGTGTTCGCCGATCTGACAGCAAACCCGAAATGGCAAGATGCACGCCAACAAGAGCGGACTCCGGACGAGCGCCTGCCGGGAGTGATGGCCGCCGGCATGCCGATCCCATTAAGGACGACTGCGCCACGCGTGGCTATTCATCACGCCGGCGGGAACAGCCCCGGACTCGGATACGCGGGCACCTCAAACGTTTGGTCGCGGCCCTTCAACTCGCTGTCGACGTCGAAGCCGACGAGATTTCGTCTGACCCGTGTCTCGGCGGTGCCGAGTTCGTCGGCGCGTCGGATCACTTGCATGGCGACCGTGTCGAGTCGTTTGATCTGCTGCACCCGCTGTTCCCACGACGGCAACATGAACACCTCGCTGATCGACATAGGGTCCGTCGCATCCCGATAGGCGGCCCATTGAATGGCGCCGGTTCGCAGCCGGACACGGCGCAGATCCGACAGCACCATCAAGAACGCCTCGAGACGTAGCGGCTCGACATGCCAGGTCGTGACCACCAACACCGGTTCGTTCGACGCCGCTACATCGGGGATCGTCCCGGCGTCGCGTTCGAGCACCACCGGTGATTCGATCCGTTCGAGCACCGGAATCGGCATCCGGAACGAGAGGACCCCGATCACCGCGACCATTACCGAGAACGCCACCAGCGCTTTGTCGGCTCCGACCGAGTTGCCGAGAGCGCCCGAGGCAACCGCACCCAGGGGGACGAACCCGAACACCGACAAGGTGAAGGCGCCCATCGTGCGGCCACGCACCCAGTCGGGCGTGAGCACCTGATACGTGCTGTTCAATGTGGCGAGGATCCACGTCCAAATCACACCCGCGATCGTGACGCACACCGCTGTCAGCGCAACCCGCGTCGAGAGTCCGACCACGACGCCCACCAGTCCGAAGGCGACGATGCAGATCGGAAGCAGGCGGGGACCAAGCCGGCGGCTGGCCTGCGATCGGGTCACTCCGCCGGCCATCGCGCCGCAACCGAACATACTCAGCAGCACGCCATACATCACCGAGCCGCCACCGAGCGCGTCGCTCGTGAGATTGGGGAGCATCGAGCGAAGGCCGGCCGAGGCGAATCCGAACAGCGACCCGAGCAACAACAGCCAGAGGTAGCCGCGCGAGAACCGCAGATACCGGACGCCTGCCGCGATCGCGACGACCAGAGACCCCTTCTCCTGATCGAGGTCGTCGGTGCGTGCCATCGACACGGCGACCGCAACAGCGAGGTACCCCACCGCCGCGAGACCGAACGAGAACCCCGCACCGACGGTCACCAGGAGCAGACCAGCGAGGGCCGGCCCCAACGCAGTGGCCACTCCACCCGACGCCGAATTTAGCGACACTGCACCCGGCACGAGACTGGCCGGGACGAGCGACGGCACGAGCGCGTGCCAGGCCGGGTTGAAGAACGCGATGCCGATACCAATCACGAGGCCGAGACCAACCAGCCGGGCCGGCGTCAACTCGTCGAGCGTCGACAACACCGACATGGCCACCGATGCCGCTACGAGCACCGACGTCGAGACCAGCAAGATGATCCGACGATCGAACAAGTCAGCCGCCGCGCCGGCGGGCAACGACAGCACCAGCAATGGCAGTGTCGGCGCCCCGATCATCGCGCTCACCCACAGCGGCGAGCCGGTCATCTCCAGCATCAGCCACGACGACGTGACCACCTGCACCAGGTGTCCGAGGCCGAAGATGACAAGAGCGATCCAGAAGGTTCGAAACATCGGGATACGCAGCGGCGCCATCGATGACTGGTCGTCGGTCACCGTGGGCCGCCTCCCCGTTGGGCGTCCAATCACGACTTGACCTTAGAGGAAATCATCGAAGCCAAGTGGATCTCGGGTGCATTCGCCCGGTGGTCGAGTTCGGCGAGCGAGGCTTGCTGATGCCTGTACGACGGTCGACTCAAGGCTTGACAGGCCAACGATGTTGGCTCGTCAGCGGACCCCTCTCACGTGTTCGTCTTCTCAATGCTCGAGCGAGCCACCGACCCGATCGCAAGCGCTGTGGGCCGCGTCAACCAGAGAGTCGCTTTGGGTCGCATCCGCTGCTACGGCGGCATTGTCCCCAAAGCGGCAGGCCTGCACCCCTCGGCTCCCGCGGGATACGGCGACGACGATCGAGCTCGATCGACGGCGCAAAGAACGGCTGCAAACCGGCTCTTCTCATCTGAGTGGGGACTGGCGTGTTCGGATGCGGGGTGATGAAGACCTTTCGGGCCAGACCACCACCTGTCGATGGCCAAGAGGCAAACCCAGGGAGAATCAACCCGAAGGTGATGGGCGCTTAACGAGCCAACCGACAAACGACCTACCCGACACTACGAACCACAGCACGCATCATCCAGCAAGTTCCATACAAGTCGGCGCTTCAGTGACACCGGTGGAGCAGAGCTGGCAATCCAGGTAGTTGGTGAGGCCGACGAGGCATTCCGAGCCCTCGCGGCCGGCGAACAGGCACGCTCGCTGATCGTCTTCTGAACACCGACCTATTGACGGCATCAGCAAGGGTGTTCGGCAACTGATCGAGAAGCGAGTCGCCAATCACTCGGGTGTTCGGCTCAGTCGCGTTGTCCAACCTGCTGCGTGATCAACCCGTAGAACTCGGGTCGCCGATTCTGTTCGAGGTTCAGGAACCCGCGATAACGCGTCGACTCATCGAGGTCGCACGTGTGAATTACGAGCTCGTCGCCGAGTGTCGTGCTCTGCGCAACAATTTCTCCTGAGGGAGCGATGATCGAGGTGAGTCCAATCTGGCTGACGCCTTCTTCGACGCCGGCCTTGCCGACGGCAACCACCCACGCTGCGTTCTGGTTCGCCCCTGCTTGCATACACAGTTCATGGTGAAACCCGACGAGCCGATCAAGTTCCGGGTACTCAGGAATGTTGTCGGGTGTGTTGTAGCCGATCAGGATCATCTCGGCACCAAGTAGACCGAGCACTCGGTATGACTCGGGCCAGCGTCGGTCGTTACAGATCGACATTCCCAAAGTTCCGCCGAAGGCGTCCCACGTCTGGAACCCAAGGTCGCCGACATCGAAGTACCGCTTCTCGAGATTCTGAAACGGGTTGTGGGGGCGGTGCTCGGCATGCCCGGGAAGGTGAATCTTGCGATGCTTCCCGACGATGCGTCCGTCAGGGCCGACGAGAATGCTCGTGTTGAATCGTCTCGTTCTGCCCCCAACGGTCGCCAGTTCTGCGTACCCGAGCGAGAAGCCGATTCCGAGCCGGGCAGCTTCCTCGAAGAGCGGTTGAGTGTCAGGCCCGGGCATCTCGCGTTCGAACCAGCGATCCAGTTCCCGCTCGTCGTCGATCGACCAGTGGGCGAAGAAGGCGGTCAAAGCGCATTCGGTGTAAACGATGAGGTCGCACCCTGCGGAACGCGCTTGGCGCATCTCCGTGATCAGCCGCTCGACGACCTCGGCACGGCTGGTGCGGCGGTTGACGGGCCCGGATTGGGCGGCGGCAACTGTGATAGTTCTCGGCATGTCGTTCCCTTCGGTTCTGTGTGCATCTGACTGAGGTCGGGTCACCCGGAGCCGGGGAACTTTGCGAACACGGGGCTCGACCATGCTTGGGCGCCATCGTGCTGCAATACCCGCAACCAATACGGGTTCCAGCCAGGTTGTGGATCAACATCGACGAATGTTCCTACACACGATGGCGGTGCAAGGCCGACGGGCAAACGCTCCACTCGCACGGTGCGGGCAGGGTCGGCGGCAGCGACAACGAACGGTCCGGTGTCTAGCTCGACAAGCGGAACGGTAAACGTCATCGGGTCAGTGGCGAACTCAAGCGTCGCGTCGGGTGACTGCGACCCGTCGAGTTGCAGCACGACACCGTCCCAGTCGCCGGCCGTCACCGACTGCCAGGTGGCAGAGGTCTGCGTCCATTCGTTGAGGCCTTCATCGGGACTATCGAATGCGTGTCCGGTTGCATCGGTGATTTGTGCGCCGTCGAGGCGCAGGCAACCGTCCCAGATCATTCGTGCTTGTCGCCAGTTGCCTTGGGCACTGGTTCCACGCCAGGCAACGCGGATTGAGTCTGATGGGGCAGAGTCGGTGGGTTCGAGTGGCACTTCGTGGAGTCGCTGGGCACCGCGCCAAATTTCGACCGAGTCGAGCGGCGCGGTTCCCTCCACGCGAAATCGGATCGTCGGAGGCCCGTCTGCTGAGTACTCGGTGCCGTACGGGTGGCCGTCGACTTCGAAATCAAGGAAGATACGCTCGCCGGTCGTTGCGTAGCAGCGTCGTTCGCGCATCCCCTCCCAGAGCGCTTCGCGTGTCAGTTCGGGGAGGGCGAACGCCGTGAGTCCGCCACGCACGTTGCGCACGGCCATGTGACCTGGGTGACTGGAGCCTGGTCGTCCGTCAACGCCGTCGCTCCCGGCGATGACGCCCATGCGGTAGCCACGCTTGAGCGCATCGAGCATGAACCACTCGGAGGTGGCATGAGTTGAGTGAACCTCGATCAAACGCTCGACCTTCGGTTCATGCCACCGCAGGTTCGCTGTACGCCCTCCGACGTGCAGAGCGATGATGACGTCTTGTTCTCGGTAGTGGTCGTGCAGATTGTCGACGTGAGAGAGGTCGGTGTCGAGATCCGTAACGTCTTCGACGAACTCGTGGCTGCACCGTCGAAGCTGGGCGTCATCGCCAGGAAAGTAAAGATTGCGGTCACCCCCGAGTGGGGTGAGTGCCGACCACTCCACGCCCAAGAGCGGAACGAATCGACCCGGTTCGTGCATCGCAGCCGTTGTTGAGGCGGTTTCTTCCCATTCGGGTGCTGTGACCATATAGCAGTTGGCCTGATGGCTGCCGACGTCACAGGCGGCGAAGTCGCGTGCATGGCGGTAGTAGTTCGGCACTGATCGTGCACCACATCCGACCAGCGATTGAGCGTGTATGTCGCCCCAGTACAAACGTTCTTCTGGATCCGATTCGACAACGATGGGGTTCGTCACAGTGGCGAGCCCGCCGTTGCGTTGACTCACCTGGAGACGGTGCACCCCAGTCTCAAGCAGAACTGCCTCGATGCGGGCGAAGCCGCCGTCGGCTGACCGGACCCGACCGCTCGGGCGCTCAGCTGTTTCGACCTCGAACTCGGAATCAAAGCCGCTGGCAGGGTTTCCCCAAATGTCCTCGACCCTGACGTGGATCTCGAACGTCTCCCCGGCCGCTACCCGGCTCGGTGCCGACGCGACGAGAGTGTGTGCGTCGGTACCTTCGACAGCCACTTCGACGCGGGCAATCTCGGTCCAGTTGTCGCCGGGTTGGTTGAGGAGTCGGACGCTCAGCGGGGACGCTTCTTCGATGAACGTCTGGACATGTGCCCCCGGGGAGCCGCGTCGATTGTCACCGAAACGAAACTCGATGCGATCTCCAACCGGGAGTGACGCCAGCACCTCCACATACAGAACATGGTCGAACGGATGCCATGCATACACGAGCTCGGTCCACCATCGAAGCGGAGCCCCGCTTGCTGCGTGCACCGTGAGAAAGTCGGGCGCCGTCGGATCGCTTGCCTGTGGCATGCCCCAATCGCTGGGCCAACGACGAGCGAGCGCGACGCGACCGCCCGGCTCCATCGGCTCCATCGTGTCGAGCGACACCGTCCAACTTGAGATCGACCCCGCCTCGGCCGGGTCAGGGCATGTCGATAGGACCTGCCCCAAGGTTCCGGAATGGTCGACCTCGACTGTGAACATCGCACGCCCTTTCGATTGCCGATGAACGCCACCGTTGTAGCACAACATATGGGGAGGTCACCGGTGGGTTGCCGTCGCGGAGAGCACCGCAAGCAGCCGCAACCACGACCAGTCGAGTGTTTGCGCACCGTCTGGAACGTTTAGGCTGCTCTTTGGCGTCAACGACTCCACCGTCACTCTCGGCCAGCCCCGTTCAGCTCAGCTCAGCTCAGCTCAAGGAGACACAATGATCGACTCAACGTTCGGCGGCCTCGTCGCTGTGGTCACTGGCGGATCGTCAGGAATCGGATTAGGGACCGCCCGGATGATGATCGCGGGCGGGGCGACAGTGATCTCACTTGATGTCGATCCGGATGTCGATCCTCCTGTGATCGGTATCCGGTGTGATGTGTCTGACGCGGCCTCCGTAAGTGCGGCGATCAGCGAGGTCGGCGAGCGTTTCGGCCACATCGACATCGTTGTCAACAATGCCGGAATCGGAGCTGCGGGCGCTGTCGATGACAATGATGAGGCCGAGTGGGTTCGTGTGTTCGATGTCAATGTGGTCGGCATGAAGCGAGTCACGAGCGCAGCGCTCCCATTCCTCCGGAACTCCGACCATGCGGCGGTTGTGAACACTGGATCGATCGCTGGTTGGGCTGGTTTGCCTCAGCGGGCGCTCTATAGCGCGACAAAAGGGGCGGTTCATGCGCTCACGCTGGCGATGGCTGCCGATTACGCACGGGAAGGAATCAGGGTAAATGCCGTGGCGCCCGGCACCGCTGATACGCCGTGGGTTGGTCGGCTACTCGACCAGGCCGACGACCCAATTGCCGAACGCGAGGCGTTGAACGCACGTCAACCGATTGGACGGCTGGTGAGTTCCAATGAGGTCGCAGCAGCCATTTGCTACTTGGCGAGCCCAGCCTCGGCGTCGACCACGGGCACGATCCTTGGGGTCGATGGCGGAATGTTGGGGTTGCGGACGCGACCACCTCAGACGGCGCCGTTGCGTTGACTGATCGGGTGCGGGTCGCAGCGTGCCCGGGTGATTCCTCGTCGCTGTCGCCACTCTGAGTCTCTGTCGTTTGCGGGCTTCCTCAAGGCGAGACTCCGGCCAATGCGCGGCCTACAAACCGATCAGAACGCGTCGACGGCGATCCACGGTCATGCCTCCGTTCAAAACCTGCGGCGCAACCACTACGAACTCGGTGTCGAAGCCCGCCACGAGTATCTACGTGTCGCGGCAGCGTTCGATCAACTCAGCACAGCGATCTGACCGGAAGCCCGGCGAACGCCAGCCTGGCGCGCCTCGTGTTCGATTGCCCCACAGCACCAATTCACGTGACTGCTTGAAGTCACCTGGTAAAATGACAGTTCCTCTTGGTGAAACACCGTAGCGGCGGGAGATGTACTCTTCGTGTCGACAACATCACGATGTGAGAGGCAACCACACCATGAATCTCGATGACCCGCAGGCCGCACCTGAGGCACATGCAAAAAGAGCGCTCTCTTTGGGAACGGATTCGAAAGGGTTTCCACTCCATGGAGAAGCGTCAACTGGATGGTGTGTTTTCGATTCTGACGTGCCGTACCCAGTAGCCATTATTTTCGATTCGGCAATCGAACACAACAGCGCCTTGATGCAGGATTTCTGCGAGCGAAACGGCGTTTCGTTGGCACCCCATGGCAAGACCACGATGGCCCCTGCACTGTTTCGCCGCCAGCTCCGCGATGGCGCCTGGGCGATGACTGCCGCGACGGTATGGCAGGCCAGAAGGATGCGAGGCGCTGGGGTGGAACGGGTCGTGATCGCCAATCAGGTCGTCGTGCCGGGCGAGATCGAATGGCTGGCCAAGTCGCTCGACGAGGGCTTTGAGGTCTACTGCTACGTCGATTCTGTAGAGGGTGTCGACATCATGGATCAGACCTTGGAGCGCATCGGAGCAGCCCGTCCTTTGCCAGTGCTGCTCGAAATGGGGATAAGCGGTGGACGAACCGGGGTACGTACCATCGCTGACGGGCTGCTCGTCGCAGCGGCAGTGGATCGGTCCCCACACCTGGTTCTGGCCGGAACGTCAGGGTTCGAGGGCATTCTCGGACCGCTCGATGGTCTGAGTGCTCAGGAGCGGGTCGATGCGTTCCTCGATCAGGTCGTCGAACTCACCCACGCGATCGATGCCGAAGGCTGGTTTGAGTCCGCGACCGAAGTGATTGTCAGTGCAGGCGGCAGTGCGTACTTCGATCAAGTCGTTGATCGGTTCTCGCACGTCAACATCGATGCTCCTGTACGGATCGTGATTCGCAGCGGCTGCTACATCACCCACGACGACGGCAGCCTGCACCAGGCCTCGCCGATGGGCGAAACTCCCCGCACCGCACAGCGCGATCGGCTGACGGCGGCAATCGAGGTCTGGGGTGTTGTGCTCTCGCGGCCCGAACCTGGGCGAGCATTGGTCGGCATCGGCAAACGCGATGCCTCGGCCGATGGCCTGTTGCCGGTCCTCAAGAAGATCCGCCGCCGCGGATCAACCGAGATCGAGGAGGTCTCAGGGGATCGCGTTGTTGAAATCCACGACCAGCACGCGTTCCTGGAACTCGAGCCGACTGATTCACTCAGTGTTGGGGATCTCGTGGGTTTCGGGATCTCGCATCCGTGCACCACCTTCGACAAGTGGCGTGCAATCCCCATCGTCGATGACGACTACAGAGTCATCGAGATCGCCGACACATTATTCTGACCGCTCCACGCCCTATTCGTACTGAGCTTCGCGCTCGTAAGGGAACATCGGTCGCCGTCGATATTGATACTCAAGTGCTCCAATGTCGGCGCTGGTACAGCCAGGTGTGTTGAGCTGGATCATCTCTGCGGCGATCGGTTCATATGTTGCACGCGGTGAGTGCACGCCTTTGGCAACGATGATTGGCTGCGTCAGAGGGTCGAGACCGGCACTCACAAGTTCTTGCCGACTGGTGTTGCCACGCGGCAGCGACGTCAGCAGCACCATGTGATCGTCTTCGGTGTGGATCAGCGCCCTCGGACCCGCATCGTAGAATCGGAAGCCGCCGTGGGTCGGCCCCGCATCCTCGAACTTTCCGCTGTCGAGCATCCGAACCGTGCCACGAACGGTGACGGGGCCGCCGTGTAGATCGTCGGTTTTCCCACCCACGTTGAGTTCTACCGTTGACCCGACGCCCGCTTTTTCACATACGACAACGGAACCCGGGTCACACAGCGAATGGAACAGCCCACGCACCCCCAGACGCTGAGCCGCTGCCAGAACATGGGTCGAGTCGGCCGGGCTACCGCCGCCAACATTGTCTCCGACGTCGAGCAGGACCACAGGGTGGGCCTCGGCCAGGGCTGCGTGTCGGAGTGCGACATCGATGTCGACCCCATCGCCCTCGAGTTCGGTGCGGACCGCCCAGGCGGCGCGAGCGAGTTCTTGTGCGATCTCCCTGGCCAACTCGGGGTCACCATCAGTGACCGCCAGGAACGCCATCCCCATTTCCTCCACATCCGCGTACGGGAACCCTTCGGCGATACTCACAGAAAGAACCCCTGGCCGCTGCGCAGCCTCAGTGGCCAACGCACACAACTCCTTCATCGGCGAGTCACTTGTGCCCTGGCGCAAGATGTTGACGGCAACGGGTGGCTTCTCGAGCGCCATCGTCGGGTGAATCTCACCGCGAACCACGCCAAACACGAGGTCGGCGCACTGGCGGGCGCGGAGGCGAGGGTCGAGATGAGGGTTCGTGAGGTAGATGTTGACGATGTCAGCACACTCAATCATTCGGGGCGAGACGTTGGCGTGCATGTCGTAGGTGACACCAATCGGAACATGGTCACCGACGAGTTTCCGGACGCGTTCAAGGACCTCACCATCTGCATCCCGATGCACCTCTGAGGCTGCCGCGCCGTGCAGCGCCAGCAAGACCGCATCCCACGGTCCGCCTTCTTCGAGTGCAGCCAGCAACCTGGCGAGGATGGCATCGAGCGCCTCAGCAGTGATGGTTCCCATCGGATTGAGGTCGAAGGAGAGCAACGGCACCAGTTCGACTTCGTCGTCGGCGGCGGCCGCTTCGATGAAGCCCGCCAGGGTGGCTTGCGACTCGGCGTACTTGGCGATCAAGCCGTCACCAACATCTGGACCACTGGCAAGGAATTGCTCAAGGGTCGCCGGTACCGGCGCAAACGTGTTCGATTCGTGATGGAGCCCGAGGGTTGCAACGCGCATGATGATCCTTTTGTGTGAGGAGCGATTCCCCGATTAGACGCTTGCCGAGCGAGGGGCGCGGCGCAACACTCGGCCCGGGCGATCGGTGGAGATCGTTCCATGATCCAACATGACCCGGCCGCCAACGACCACGACGTCGATGCCGGTCGGCGGCGCTGCGTCCTGACCAAACTCGGAGTTGTCGATGACCGTCTCGGGGTTGAACATCACGAGATCGGCAGCTGTCCCCACCGACAGGGTCCCACGATCGGTCATGCCCAGACGCCGCGCTGGCTCTGCCGTCATCTTGTTGACCGCATCAACCAGTTCGAGTACGGCCTTATCTCGGGCGTACACGCCGAGGACGCGAGGGAACGTTCCGAAGTTGCGTGGATGCGGACATGCCGTTGGCTGATCGAGCGGAATGGCATTACCGTCGGAACCAATGACCGACAAAGGGTGAGCCAGGAACTTCGCAACGTCGTCCTCGTCGCGGTAGAACAACACCACTTGCATCTCGTTGCCATATCGTTCGCACAGCTGGAGCGTCAGTTCATAGGGTTCGATTCCCTCGCTCGTCGAGAGCGCCTCGAGTGTCTGAGCAATTCCATAGCCGTCAGGGCAGCTACTCACGAGGAAGCGGTCCCACAACCAGGGAATCCCACCGAACCAGCCCTCAGCCATGTCGTCGATGGCTTGTCGACGATCATCCGGATTCGCGAGCCGAGCCCGCATCGCTTCGGTGCCGCCTGCTTGCAGCCACGGTGGGAGGTACTGCGTCAACGAAGACGAAGAGGCGGCATACGGATAGACATCGAAGAAAATGTCGATGCCCTCCTCGCGAGCCTCATCGAACATCGCCAAAAGTTCAGTGCCGTGCCCCCACCGATCCGGGCGGTTGATCGCCAGGTGGCTGAACTCGACCGTGACACCGGTCTGCCTGCCGATATCGATCGCCTCGGCGACCGATGCGCGTTCGTCCGGAGCGATTGCCCTGCAATGTGTGGCATACAACGCACCGCGCGCGGCCAGTACTCGCGCGAGTGCTGCAACCTCGTCAAAATCCCCGTACGAGCTCGGAACGTGGGTGAGCCCGGTGCTCATCCCGAACGCTCCCTGTTCCAAGGCATGATCGAGGTCGCTCTCCATACGGCTGAGTTCGTCCGCTGTGGCGGGCCGATTGTCAACACCCATCGCAGCCACGCGCAACGTGCCGTGGCCAGCCAACGGAGCAACGTTGATTGCCAAACCCTGTTCGTGTAACGCGTCGGCGTATCCGTCAAAGTCGGTCCACCACGGCGTGATCGGCGCGGTGGCCCGGGCAAGGTGGTCGACGTGGAGATCGAGCCGTTTTGGTTCAATTGGGAACGCTGCGAACGAACAGTTGCCGACCACCTCGGTGGTGACCCCTTGACGCAGCTTGCTCTCACCGGTGCCATCGGCAACGAGGGTGAGGTCTGAGTGGGTGTGAATATCGATGAACCCAGGGCACACGACTCGTCCCGTCGCGTCGATGGATCGTTCTGTGAGCGCATCGGCAGCGACGTCGCCGACCGCTGTGATCAGGCCGTCAGATATCCCGATGTCACCAGGTCGAGCCGGCGCCCCCGTTCCATCGATCAGGGTGGCATTACGGATGATCAGGTCGAACATGGCGCTCCTCTTAACGGTAGGCACGATTGTTGAGCAACGATATCACAATGTGAAACGACTAATCCACCAGATGGAACCTGCTACCGTCCCTCGATGAACAGCGAACCGAACGACGAAACCTCAGGCTCCGGACACTCTGCTGACGGAGCGGACAACGCGGCCCCTCGAGGATGGACACCAATCACCACCGAGATTGCAAGCCATCTTCCGTTCAATCCAGCAGTTGAGGCGAACGGGTTCGTCTTCGTGTCGGGCCAAGCGTCTGTCGATGCAACCGGAGCCATCATCTCTGGCACATTCGATGACGAGATGCGCCGATCGTTCTCCAACGTCGAAAGCATCCTTGCCTCAGCAGGCCTCACCCTTCGAGACGTCGTTCGAGTCACGAGCTACGTACGCGATGCAGCCGACGGACCCCGCTACAACGAGATCTACCATGAGTTTTTCACCGCGCCGCTGCCGGCACGCACAACCATTTCAAACTGTCTCTCGCCGGCCCTGAAGTTTGAGGTTGACGTCATCGCGGTCCGGCCGAACCCGTCCGTCATGAGTAGCTAAGTCGCCGACCGTCGAGGCGGTCAGGCCTCGACGACAGTGGCATCCATGAGGCCGCGCATATATCCGTATGCGAACAAGCGGCCGAGCATGGTGTACCCGGGTTCCCCGTCGTCCTCACCAATAAGTTGCGGGACGTGATCGGGCCGAATCGGCCCGTCAAACCCGACCTCACGGTAGGCCCGCATTGCTTCGACCATGTCGGTCTGGCCGGTGTCCTGCCATGTCTCGACGAAAGACTCGGCTGTACCGATGACATCGCGGAAGTGGACGTAGGCGATGTGGCCACCAAGTTGCCTGATTGCAGCGGGGATGTCGATGCCCATTTCTGAGAACGTGCCCTGGCAGAAGGCGATCGCGTTAGATGGGGACGGAACGAGTTCGACCAATCGCTCGAACCCATCGACGCAGTGCATCACCCGATCGTTGCCGAGTAACTCCGGTAGTGGTGGATCATCGGGATGCATGGCGAGCACGACCCCGGCGTCCTCGGCAACGGGAATGATTTCTGTCAGGAATGCTTCGAGGTTTGTCCAAAGCTGATCACGCTTGGCACCTGGCTCGAGCGACTCCCGAAATGGTGGCCGACCCGGGATGTGAGCACTGTGTAGATCATTAATGTCAAAAGCCGTCACCTTGGCCCCACCTCGCTCCAGGGAGTCAACACTGGTGCGAATCCAGTCTGTCCCGGCCATGAAGTTGTAGCAGATGATCGGAACGCCGATCTCGCCAAGGTGACGGACAAGTTTCTTCATCTCTGCCATCTCGGTGCCGTCATCTCGGCCAAGCTTGATGTTCTCGATCGGTAGATTTCCCTCGACAACCCCCAGCCGCATCCCGTAGGACTCGATTCGGGCATTCACCTCGTCGAGTTGGGACAGATCAGCACCCGGATATCGGACAACGATTTCCTCCACACCGGTCTGAGCAGCCAGCGTCAGGTTCTCGTGCGACATCGGAGTCACTACCGAGGCCATCTTCATCAGCCATCACCGACGATCGCTGTTGCTTCAATCTCGATCAGCAGGTCAGCGTGAAGCAGTTCGTTGATGCCATAAAACGCGCTCGCCGGCGGATACTCCATATGTCCAAACGCCTCGAAATGAGCACGACCGGCGGCTTCCCATTGCGAGATATCGGTGACGAACACTCGGGTACGCACGACATCGTCGAGGCTGCCACCGAGTTCATCAATGGATCGCTTGATAATGCTGCAGATCTCACGGGCCTGCATGTACATGTCGCCGGGATGCAAGATCTCGCCCGCAGGGCCACTTGACGTCGTGCCGGCGACCTCGATGAGGTTACCGAGCCGCACAGCCCTGGAGTAAGCCACATCCGACCATGATCGATTCGATGCGATACCCGTTCGTTTCATTGTCATTCCTCGCTCCTTTGCAGCCATCGCTGTTCGCTCCCCGCTGGCCCGTACGACCAGTACACGACAAGCTGCTCATCGCCGAACGATGTGGTGACGTGTAACGAATCAGGCGGCGTGACCACCAAGTCTCCTGGCCCGACGGGAATCACTTCGTCGTCAATCGTGATCGAGCCGGTCCCCCGGACGATCATGGCGAACTCTTCCGCAGCGTGATGATGGACGGGCGTCGAATACCCAGGTGGCAAAACGCTGATGCCCATCGCCATTCTCGCCGACGTCGCATCATCAGGGGTGGCGAACACAGCGACAATCCGACCCTCAATCAAGGGATATTTCTTCGTCCCGCCTGCGTCGAGTGCTGCAACAGCCTCGTCCACCATCTCATCAATATTGCGTCTGACCAACGTGCCCATTTTTCCTCCTCGTTTCCCCATGTCTACTCGACTGTCGAGAGCTACTTGACAACCGAAAATCCGCCGTCGACTCGTACGACTTCACCGGTGATAAACGACGCCCGATCGGACAAGAGAAATTCGACCACCTCGGCAATCTCTGCCGCATCGGCCAACCGTCCGAGAGCGTGCGCCCGTGCCTTGGCATCGGCATCAAGAATCCCGGCGGCATGAGCGTCTCGAATCATCGGTGTATCTACGTACCCAGGCGAAACAGCATTGACCCGGATGCCGTCAGCGGCCCACTCCACGGCAAGGGTGCGAGTGAGTGCCGCAACGCCAGCTTTGGCTACCGAGTACGGCAGCCGTCGTGGCCAACCAAAGTCCATAGCCACGGAACAGAAGTTGACAATGACACCACCGCGACCGTGCGAGATCATCGACCGCGCAGCCGCTTGCGCAGCCCACAAAGTGCCTGCCAGATGGACGCCGAGCACGCCATCCCAATGGTCTTGATCGATGTCGATGCTCGCCTGGTTGTGCAGCGTGCCGGCGGCGGTGACCAGACCGAGAATTGGAAGACCACCCGAAACCTTTTCGAGCGCTGCACTCGTCGCCAAGCGATCCGAGACATCACAGACCGCGATGTTGAGTCGGTCTGGACGGCCAGCGTGCACTGCGTCTAATGCCTTGCGATCGATATCGATCAAACCAAGCCGCACATCTGGCCGACGTTCCAAGATCACATCGATCGTTGCAAGACCGATCCCGCTCGCGGCCCCGGTGACAATGATGCAACCAACGGGTGCCAGAGTAGGCGCAAGAGGTTCCTCATTTGGCGTGTTAGCTACCGAACTCATTCGTCAACTATCGCGCAGTTCTACAACGTCTAGTGTCAGTAGTGCTGGTCGTTGGCATCGGTCGGCTCAACCGCATCCGCCTCTACGTAGATTCGCGGCCCAACCAATCGCCAAAATGAGGTATCCAAAACATGCGCATCGGACTGATTCAGATCACACAGGAAACGAGCAGCTTCAATCCGACTCTGACTTCGCTCGTCGACTTCGAGTCGTTTGGGATCTTTGAAGGCACCGAGATCATCGAGCGTCTGCGCTCTGCCGGTCCTGTGGGCGGCTATCTCGCCGGAATTAGACAGCCTGGCGTCGAAATCGAAACCGTTCCAATCATCCGTGGCGCCGCTCGATCGGGCGGCCGACTCTCTTTGGAAGCTTTCGAGTTCTTCGACAACAAGGTTCGAGATGGACTCGTCCTCGCAGGCAAACTCGATGGGTTGGTGATGTTGCTGCATGGCGCCGCGTCGGCTGTGGGGCTCGACGACGTCGAGGGGGCTCTTCTCAAGACGGCGCGCGACGTCGTCGGTGCGTCATTGCCACTAGCGGTGATGCTGGACCATCACGCCAATGTGACCCAGGCGATGGTCGATCATTCCGACCTCATCGTCGGATTTCGGACCCAACCGCACGATCAATTCGAGACTGCGCAGGCCTTGACTGAGCTTGCCGTACGGCTTTTCTCTGAGCAGATTCAGCCCACGACCGCTTGGCGGAAACTCCGAATGCTCACCCACCAAGAGCAGTATCTCACTGCTCGCGGCCCCATGAAAGTGCTGTTCGACCGAGCGCGTGAGATGGAACGCGACCCACGTGTCCTGACGGTGTCGCCGTTCCCGATGCAATGCTGGCTCGATGCCGACGAGGGCGGCTGGGCCATGATCGTCGTCACCGATAATGATCCAGTTTTGGCTGAGACACTGGCCGACGAGATGGCCGATCTGGCCTGGTCGATGAGAAACGACTTCCAGCTCACCGAAAGTCTGCCTGTCGATGAAGCTGTCCTTGTGGCCGACCGAGCTGATGAGGACCTGGTCATTCTGAGCGACACCGGCGACTCGGTGTTGGGCGGATCTGGAGGCGACAGCACTGTCATCCTGGAGGCGATCCTGCGGCTCAGTATTCAGGGACGCGCACTCATCCCGATGATCGATCCAGTCTCGGCTGGTCAGCTGATGGAGGCCGGTGTCGGCGCTACCGTGACACTCGAACTGGGTGGCCGCTCGGCTCCGTTTTTCAGCCCACTGCGGGTGACGGGTGTCGTACGCGCCACTTCCGATGGGATCGTCGAACTGACCGATCACGCCGAGACTCAGATCGATATGGGACACACCGTTGCGTTCGAAGTCGGACCCGTGACACTCTTGGTCACCGAGTTCGCCGGCGTTGCCGGTATCCACCCAGCCGTGTACCGCCACGTCGGGTTGGAGCCCGCTGACTTCTCGATCGTCGTCATGAAGACCGCGTCGAACTTTCAATACATGGCCCCGCTGACAACGACCGTGATCCGAGCGGCCACGCCAGGCCCAACGCAATCTGACATTGCCGCGTTGCCATGGGAACGGATTCCGCGACCGTGCTTCCCGATGGAGTCGGTCACGGCATGGCGCGGCTGAAGCCAGCTCGCGACGTGTTCGACCTGACGGGTCGTGGTGCACTCGTTACAGGTGGCGGCACCCATCTCGGTGCGGCTATGGCCAGAGCACTGGCCACATATGGCGCTCGCGTGTGCATTGCAGGGCGTCGTTCGTCACCGCTCGATGAGACCGTCGCCGAGTTGACCGCCGCGGGCCTCGACGTGAGATCACGTGTCGTGGATATCACCGATGCCGACCAGGTGGACCAGGTGGTTGCCGACGTCACAACTGAACTCGGAGACCTTTCGATCATGGTCTGCAACGCCGGAGCATCTACCGAAAACCAGTTCCCCCCCGACCAACCGATCCAGACATTCCTGGACACGCTGCATTCTCATTTGGTCGGCACATTCTCGTGCGCTCAAGCCGCAGCGCGATCGATGCGCGATGCGCAGACCGCAGGGTCGATCATCACAATCTCATCGATGCAGGGTTCGGTGGCATCCGACCCTCGTCTGTACGCAGGCCTCGATATGACCTACCGCTCGGGTCCCGCCTACCAGTCGGCGAAGGCGGGCATCATCGGTCTCACCCGCAACCTCGCCGCTGAGCTCGGCCCGCTGGGCATACGAGCCAACTGCATCAGCCCTGGCTTCATCCCGAAAAGCACTGCCAACCCCGACTTTGTTGAGCGGGGCCGGCGAGGGAATGCTCTCGGCATCGTGGGGCAGCCCGACGATCTAGCCGGTGCCGTGGTGCTGCTGGCGAGCGACGCCGGTCGGTTTATCAACGGTCACAATCTGATCGTTGACGGCGGTTGGTCAATCTGGTGATGGTGGTCTGAACTTACGCATTCGTGCCACGATCTCGTGTAAGAACTTGGCCGGCAAGGACGCCACTGAGACCATCCGGCGTGACCGCAATCTCACCGTTCACAAATACCCATTCGATGCCTTCTGGAGGGTTTCGTTCCTCGTAGGTAGCTCGATCATTGATGGTCGAGTGATCGAAGATTGTGATGTCTGCGGCGCAGCCAGGCTGCACCCGGCCACGAGACTTGAGCGCGAATCGGTCGGCGGGAATCGAGGTCATTTTCTGGACTGTGGCCGAGAGATCGAATAGACCCTCGTCGCGCCCGTACTGGCCCACCACCCGAGGGAACGCACCGATCAGGCGTGGGTGCGGAACTCCTCCGTCCTGGGGGATTCCATCGCTGCCGATCATGGCCCGGGGATGTGAAAGGACGGAGCGCATCTCGTCTTCATCGATCTCGAAGATTACACACACGGTCTCGGTTGAGCGCTGGCCGGCAATGATGCGGCGGGTCAAGTCTGCCGGCTCACAACCCTCGGCTGCTGCGATCGCGGGCACTCGGAGGCCCTCAAAGTGCGGGAAGTCCGGGCAATGGACGATCTGTACGAAGTCGAGTCGAGCGACGTCGACGTTGTCAGGGTCGAAGTACTGCTCGAACGGGCCTGACCCTGCCGTGTAGGGGTACACATCGAAGCCGATGTCAAGACCGCGTTGGTGTGCTGTGTCGATCTTGCGGAGTGCGGCGGCAACGAGGCCCCAGTTCTCGCGACCGACCGTCTTGAGGTGTGACAGTTGGAGGCCGGCGCCTGACGCGTCCGCAATCGTAATGGCCTCGTCGATCGAGTCGAGCAAGCCAGCACCTTCGTCGCGGACGTGGCTGCAGTAGAGGCCACCGACCTGAGCAGCCGCCGTCGCGATTTCGATGAGATCCTCCGTGACCGAGGATTTACCTGGCTCGTATATCAACCCGGTCGACACGCCAAGGGCTCCCTCGTCGACGGCTTGACGAATCCGGTCGGTAATCTGAGTTCGCTTCCGACGGTCTGGGCGACGATCCACTTGTGGATCGAAGTGTCGACTCACCGTGTTGTGGCCGACGAACGTGGCCATATTCGGGCCGATGCCTTGCGTGCGGAGCGTCTCGGCATAACTGTTGAACGACTCCCAAGGCCCGTCAGTCGAGAGCAGATCGGGAGACGTCTGACCCGGGCGATGAGGGAATGCGCTAAAGCCACAGTTGCCGCAGATCACCGTGGTGACGCCTTGGAGAATTTTCTCGCGGTTGAAAGGGTCACGTCTGAGCTGCATGTCATCGTGCGTGTGAGCGTCGATGAACCCTGGGGCGACGACGAGCCCAGAGGCGTCGACGTCTTTTGCGGCGGCACCCACGTCCCCGACTGCAACGATCTCGCCACCGGATATCCCGACGTCGGCCAAGCGAGGCGGGTCACCAGTTCCATCGACAACCAAACCATCCCGAATCGCGATTTCGATCATGTAGTTCGCGCCGCCAACCTTGCATCCATCGCTTAAACCGGCCTCTCCATTGTGACGATCTACTCAGACTAACTCGCTGAGCGAGGACGGATGAGCGCCACGGCGAGAAGCCGAAACGCACAGATCGGACCATCACATGGCGTGGCACCCACCGGAGTCAGCGACGGCTGCTACGAGTACCGAACGCCGTATAGCCGCACCCTTTCATCCCGACGTCAGCAGCGAACAAGCCTCCTGCCGATGGCGTAGTCCGCAACTCCTCAGCGGACAGCCCACTCCGTGCCGTCGTTATGTAGAGCGTGGCAAGGTCGACGCCGCCGAACGCGCAACTCGTGACGAAACCCCCGGGCACCTCAACCACGCAGTCGAGTCGACCATCTGGCGTGTAGCGGTGGACCACACCGCCGTCCCAGAGTGCCACCCAGACGCCGCCGTCGGCATCGACGGTGAGACCATCAGGCGTCGCCTCGATCCGGACGAACGTCTCAACTCGCTCAGGCAGACCATCGGCGCCAAGGTAGATGTTCCGTACGGTGTGTTCAAACGAATCGACGTAGTGGCAGACGCGGCCGTCAGGGCTCCAGTCGAGGCCGTTCGAGAGCCCAACGCCGTCAAGAACCTTCGTCACCAGGCCTTCAGCGTCGACGCAGAACAGGCCGGCCCGTTGAGCGCCCGAGCGATCGACGGTTCCAACCCAGAGTCGGCCGAGTGGGTCGGTTCGTCCGTCGTTGGTCAGTCCGTCGCCATCTCTTAAAAGGGTTGAAATGGTTTGGCCCACCCGACCCTGCTCATCGAGGTACGCCACTGAGCAATCGACAGCAGCGACCAGTCCACCCCCGGCGTGGGGCACAACAGCGGTCACCCGACCGTTCAGGGCCGTGGCAGCGTGGTTGCCGAACTGATCGAGTTGGTGGAGCTCGCATCCGTCGATGTCGAGCCAAAGCAGGCGGGCTCCATCGTTGTCCCACGTCGGTCCTTCGCCCAGAAGGCTGGCGGAGTCGACCACGAGGTCAGCAATGATCAGGGACGGTGACACGATTCCTCCGGCGGTGCGCTGGCTGCGATGCACGCTGCCATACAGGGAGACATGTCTTGTACAGCAGAATTGTTTTATGCTATTATACACTCAAGATAACGGCAAATTGTGATGGGTTACCGGTCGTCAGGGCGATGGCGTCCATGCGACACTCGGCCGGAATGGGGATCCCATCCGTCAGTCCCCCAACTATCTCGATAAGGACGCAACACCATGCAGATCACAGTCCCGGTTCTCCTCAAGCCCAACGAGCCGATGAAGATGATGGAGGTCGACATCGACGATCCCGGCTTTGGAGAAGTCCGGGTCAAGATGGTCGCGAGCGGTGTTTGCCACAGCTGCCTGCACGCATACGACGGTTCGCACACCGGCATTCCGATGCCGATCGTGCTCGGGGACGAGGGGTCCGGCATCGTCGAGGCCGTTGGCGAAGGGTGCGACAATCTCAAGCCCGGCGACCACGTGATCATTTCGTGGGCACCTGATTGCGGGGCCTGCAAGTACTGCGCTCTCGGGTTTCCATCACTGTGTCTCAACACTCCACCGATCGGCAAGATGGCCGGAGGCGGCACCCGCTTTCACTACCAGGGTTCCGATGTCAATCATTACGGCCCAGCAACATATGGCCCCTACATCGTTGTGCCCGAGGCTGCAGCCGTGTGGGTTCGACCAGATTTCCCGCTTGAGCTCGCTGCTTTGATCGGTTGCTCGGTCACGACCGGCTTTGGATCGGTCGTCAATTCGGCCGCGTTGCGTGCGGGACAGAGCGTCGCGATCTTGGGCTGTGGCGGCGTCGGCCTGAACGCGATCCAAGGGGCAGTCGCCACCGGCGCGTATCCGATTATCGGCGTCGATGTGCTCGACAACAAGCTCGACATGGCGCGCGAGTTCGGCGCGACGCACACAATCAATCCCACCAAACAGAATCTGCAAGACGAAGTGCTCCGGCTCACCGGTCATGGCGTCGACGCCAGCATTGTTGCGGTCGGTGCAACGATCGCGATGGAGCAGGGCCTGCACATTCTCGCCAAGCAGGGTGTCGAGGTGGTGCTCGGGCTGCCGGGTACAGGGCAGACGTTCCCGGTCGACCCTGCGCTCCTGATGTCCGGTGAGCGCCGGATCGTGGGCTCGCGGTACGGCAGCAGCAACCCGATGGTCGAGTTCCCGAAGATGGTCGATCTTGCGATGGCGGGGCGGCTCAAGATCGAAGAATTGGTCACGAAGCGCTACGACCTCGATGAAGCTGACGAGGCATTCAGGGCACTCGCTGCCGGCGAGCAGGCGCGCGGGCTCATCGTCTTCTGACCACGCATCGACTGGCTGCTCGATCGAACCACCGGAGGTCGAGCAATCCCTCGACGCCTTCAGTGAGGGCGTGTCCTCGTTGGAGCCGGACGCCCCTCAACCACCGGCGTCATCAAACCTGAGCGTCCCCGCCTCGTCGACACCAACGACCGCTCGTCCATCTGGTCGAAAGGGAACGAGTGTCACCGAAGTCGTTCGGCTCTCACCACCAGCCAGCCAGTGGGCTTGCCCGCGAGTGATCGCAGCAACCAGCCCGTCACCGGGCCAGGAGCATGCGGGCTCGAGCGCGACGATCGAGGTCCGACCATAGAACGGAAACCCTGTGCTTCCGAGCTCGCGCCAGAGCCACAGGTGAGGGAAGTCAACGAGGTCCCAAACGAGGGCGACACCGAGGTGGTCGCGACGGAGAGCAGCCCAGCCCTCAGGACGATTCGGCAGGAAATGCACGCTCTCGAGTGGACGGGCGCATGGCAGTCGGTCGAGAGCTGACTCGCCGAGCGGGTTGTTCGGCCACGCCGCAACACGTTGGAATTCGTCGGCGGCGTCCACAACGGCCCCCGGTGGGACATCGATATGGTCGCCCGGTGTGGCAAGGAACGCCGGGTGCTCGCCCCACAGGAACGGCTGTGGAAGCTCCGAGACATTGGTAATCGTCGTCCTGACGCTCACCCTCGCCGGACTGGCGAGCAAGCTCACCCGACGCCTGACCACGAACGGAAGCCGCGTTCCTGCCTCCATCGAAACGTGAGACGATGACGCGTCGACGACGACGACCTGGGTCCGCGACCACTCCCCGTGAAATGGAAGCGGCAGACCATCGACCTCGCACGCTGCCCCGGCGTTGGGGATGAGGAGCTGCCAGCCGCCGCGATACTCCGAGAGCCAGTCGAGCTTGGCGTCACCATAGGTGCGGCTTTGCGACGCCCTCACCGGGGCCTGCCAGTCATCGAACGCAAGGATCGGGTCACCTTGGAATTCGATCTGTTGGATCTCGCCACCCAATGACTCGTCGATCGTGACGACCAGTTCGTGGTTTGAAACCGTGATCATCAGACATGCTCCTGTCGGGCGACGTGCCGAATGCCGCTGAGGAAGGCTAAGGGGCTCAGCGGATAGGCTCCTACGGCGACCGAGTTCGTTGGCTCCGGACGATTCAGCGGGAGACGAACGGCTTCTTCGGATTGCGCGGTCCGGTCTCTGTCGGGGGATATACCCCCCGGTATCTGAGCGCCCGAGACGCATCATCAGCGGCCTTCAACAGGTCGGCTGACACGCTCTCGCAGGAATTTTCAAATCGTGCGACGGGCATTGCAGACGCATACGCCCCCACCGGTTCTCCGTGGCTTCCGATAATCACGGCCCCGATCCCGACAATACCGGTGTCGGACTCCTCCCGGTCGAAGGCGATGCCCTGTTGCCGGATCTGCTCGAACTCCCGGTTGAGAACGTCCCAATCTGTGATCGTGTTCACCGTCGATACTTCGAGCTCTCGGTCCTCGAAGTAGCTCTCGATCTCAGAATCGTCGCAGAACGCCAGAAATGCCTTCCCCGATGCCGTCGCATGAGGCTTCTGAGCGAATCCTGCCTCGAAGCTGCCGACGCGGAGACGCTTGGTGCTCTCGTGCGACGCCACGATCGCAATGGTCGAGCCCAGTGCAAGTGCTGCGTAGACCGTTTCGTCGGTTGCGATGTGGAGTGCGTGGAGATGATCGATGATCGCCTGTGGTGGCGCCGCTTGGATCTGGTAGCCGTCGACCAGGTAGGCGATACGCGCTCCCAGGCGGTACCTGCCACCGGGCAACCGATGGACGTACCCGCTGTTCTGTAGTGTGCGCAAGATCTGATAGATCGTTCCCTGGTTGATCTTGAGCGTCGACCCGATCGAACGCGCCGTGCAGAGCCCGCTTCCTCTGGCGATCTCTTCCAGCACCCGGATCCCTCGGTCGAGTGTGAGGAGCGTGCCGCTCGGAGTTGATCGTGTACTCACGAAGCCGCTTCCAGTTGTTGCTCGCTGAGCTTCCATGTCGCTCGGGTCGCAAGTCTAGATGGGGCGTCGGAGCAAAACATCAGACTAGTGATGGATCCATCCGCCGTCGACGGTGATCACTTGGCCAGTGACAAAGGCACTGTCATCCGACGCAAGGTAGACGAACGTGCCAGCGAGGTCTTCGGCGTAACCGCGTCGAGGGATCGACTGACGCTCGGCTGACAACAAAGCAAGTTCCCGCTCGTCGAAGTTGAGCTCGACTTCCTGCTCCGTCCGGATTGCACCAGGCATGACACTATTGACTCGGATTGCGTCGCCGCCGACCTCACGGGCCAGTGCGCGGGTCAGACCGATGATCCCGGACTTTGATGATACGTAGTCGAGGAACCCGGCCATGCCGAGATCGACAGTCACGCTGGTCAACGTGATGATGCTGCCGTAACCGAGGCGGAGCATTCCTGGGTAAACAGCTCTCGCGCAAAGGAAAGTTCCACGCAGATTGACCCCCATCGTGCGATCCCATTGTTCGATGGGGATTTCGTTCCATGGACCGCGTTCAGAGTATGCGGCGTTCGCAACAAGGATGCTGACGTCACCGAAGGTTTTCTCGGCGACCGCGACCAGCCGCTCGACCTCCTCTGGCACGCTGATGTCAGCGGGTACTTTGATCGCCTTCCCGCCACTCTGGTTGATGCGTTCGACCACGCTCTCTGCGAGCGTGTCCATACGGTCCTCTGGGAGGTTGTTGACTACCACCGAAGCGCCCTCTCGAGCGTAGGCCTCGGCTGCCGCCGCACCGATACCCCACGATGCGCCGGTGACGATGGCTACCCGGCCCTCTAGCCGTCCCATCAGATCCCACCAGCTTCGTTCGTCCTTCTGACGTTGTTGCTCACCAGGCACTCCAGCCGCCGTCGACCACGAGGTTGTGTCCGTGCACGAACCCTGAACCGCGAGCTGAGAGGAACACGGTTGCGGTGATGTAGTCCTCAGGAAGACTTGTCCGCTTCACCGGCGTCTGATCAGCGAGGTGTTCCCAGATGGCGAGCGTCTCCTCGCCCGGCGATTCCTGCCAGGTGATCATGCCTGGGCTGAGCGTGTTCACGGTGACGCCGGTCGAGCCGAGCTGACATGCGAGATAGTTAGTGAGCCCGATCAGGCCGTGCTTGGCAGCAGTGTAGGCGCCGGCGCCGCCACGCGGCCCAGTGTTCCGCGGGTCCTGTCCGATCGATCCATAGACCGACGAGACGTTGATCACACGGCCGAATCCTCGCTCGACCATCTTCGGTGTCAGCAGACGACACAGCCGCTCGGCTGCAATGACATTGATTTCGTAGGTGTCGCGCCAGTCCTCGGTGGTTTGCTGCCCCCATGGTTTCGTGTGAGGGTCGCCGCCCGCATTGTTGACCAGGACGTCGATGTGCTCGGGAAGCTCATCGAGTGCCGCGTACAACGCGTCGTCGGTGAGGTCGCCCACAATGTAGCGGTTCGGGCGGTCGAGGGACGAGAACGTGTCGGCCAATGCGTCGGCGCTGCGAGCGAGACCGATCACGGCTGCGCCGTGTGCGACGAGGCCGTGAACCAGACCTCGCCCGAGGCCGTACCCGGCTCCGGTGACCAGCACCGTCATGCCGGTGAGGTCGAACATGTTCGAGCCTGTCTCAAGATGATCGCTATGAGGTTCCAAGTCTGAACTCCAAGTCTGGACGTCTGATGCTCCGGGCGGACTGCCTCGGAACTGGCCGCAACACATTCAAGCCTTGATCTCCAGACTGCGGATATGTTACTGTCGACTCAGCTTACAGGAAATTTGTACTTAACACAATGATCGCCAACGAGGAGATATAGCCGTGATCAAGTCATCCAAATTCCCATCTACATCACGACGATCGAAGTCGTCGGCAGTTTTGGTGAGCCTCGCGCTCTTCGTTACTGCCTGCGGAAGCGACGGCGATTCGGGTGACTCCGGCGCGGCCGTGTCGACTGAACCTGGTCCAGCCGACACGGCTGCGCCGACAGACTCGGGCTCAGACTCGGGCTCAGACAAGTCCACAACGCTCATCGTCACGCTTCCGCAAGAGCCAGCGAGCTGGAACTATTGGGAAGTCGGCGCAAACGCATTGCGGGTTCCGACCTTCTACAACGTCCAGGAGACGTTGGTCGAAGTCAAGCCTGACGGCAGCATCGTGCCGATGCTCGCCGAAGATTGGTCGATCAGCGATGATGGCCTGACGTACACGTTCGCAATGCGCGAAGCGAAGTTCCACGACGGGTCCGATCTCGACTCGGCTGATGCGGTGTACTCCATGAAGAAAAATGCTGAATCGCCGCTGAGCAAGCTCAGCGCTCCGCACGCGAATGTGGCAAGCGTCGAGGCGTTGGACGAGCGGACTGTCGAGATCGTGCTGACACAGCCGAGCGCAACCTTTCTCAAGGAGCTCGGGAACTCAGCTGGTTACGTCGTTCCCGAGAACTTCCTCGAGGACAACGATGCGAACAGTGTCATGATCGGCACCGGTCCGTTCGTGTTCGGCGAGTACAAGCCGGATACGAGCCTCACACTGAACAGGTTCGAGGACTACTGGGGCGACAAACCATTCTTTGAGGTCATCGATTGGCGATTTGTCGACGACGAGACGGCTGCGCTCAACGGTCTACTTGCAGGGGAGTACGACCTCCTTTCGGCGGTTCTGGCCGAGGGCATCGAGCGCGTTGCCACGTTCACCAAGGACGAAGACTTCAAGGTCCTCTTCGAGAGCGCCGGTGAGGTGTCATACCTCTGGCTCAACGTCAACGAAGAGCCTTTCCAAGATATCCGTGTGCGTCAAGCAATCGCCCATTCGATCAACCGTGAGGAAGCCATCCAGGTGTACGACGGCTACGCCGACCCGACTTGCTTGATGGTCGTCCCGAATGCCGAGCCATACAATAGCGACTACTGCCCGTACCCGTACGACCCCGAGATGGCCCGGTCACTGCTTGCGGAAGCTGGCTATGAAGATCTCGAGATCGACTATCCGTTTGCGGCGGTTGCATCGCACCCGTTCACGATGGAAGTCCTCACGCAGCAGCTCGGCGCCGTCGGTATCACGGTCAACAGCCGAGGCGAAGACCTCACCACATGGCTTGACAAGACCTGGGCTCAGGGCGCATACGGCATGAGCGAGATTCGTGATTCGGCGAATATCTTGCAGTTCGGCTGTGAGGGTGGTCGTGAACCGTTGGGCAAGAGCTCGTCGCTGTGCATCCCTGAGTTTGAGGACCAGCTGGCCCTCGCCGACTCGTACACAGACAACGACGAGTATCTTGCGGCTATGTCCGACCTGGTCAAGACCTTCGCCGATCTGGCATGGGTCACTGTGATCTCGGCGCCGAAGGTGCCACAGATCATGGTCGCCGACCTCGAGGGCATCCAGGAAGTCCGTATCAACAATGCGGTCGACCTTCGCTCCGCTCGCTGGTCGAACTAGACAACCCATTCGTGGTTCGACGTCTTGACGCCTGACCATCACTGGTGTCGACGGTCGTCCGGAGGCGTAACGCCTCCGGACGACCGCTTGTGTCTCTGACAAAGGATGTAGATGAACGAATGATCCGGTACACACTTCGCTCGCTTTTCAGCTTGTGGTTCGCTGCATTCGTGGGTTCGATCGCCGTCTTCGCGCTCGTCAACGTTCTCGGAGGCGACATTGTCACGGTTCTCCTCGGCCGTGAAGCCGCCCCCGTCGACGTGGAGTTCATGCGCGAGGAGCTCGGGCTCGACCGGCCGCTCGTCATGCAGTACCTCGACTGGCTCCGGGGCGCGCTAACCGGCGATCTCGGGACCTCGTACGGCATGGGGTACGACATCTTCGACGAGATCGTGCGACGTATCGAGCCCACGCTCATGATCACTGTTGGTGCACTTCTCATCTCGGTTCCGCTGTCGCTGGCGCTCGGCACCTATTCGGCGATCAACGCCAAGAAGGTTCGAGGTGGATTCGTTGACGTCGTCACCCAGGTCGGCATTGCAATCCCGACATTCTGGGCCGGGTTGCTCTTCGTCCTGCTGTTCGCCGTTCGCCTCGGCTGGCTCCCCACGGGCGGATACGTACCTCTCGCCGAGGATCCTGTCGGATCCCTCCGCACGATCACTCTGCCCGTCCTTGCACTGAGCTTGGGCGTCACGGCCGTCTTCACGAGGTATGTCCGCACGGCCATGATCGACGTGATGAACGAGGACTTCATCCGATCAGCAATGGCGCGCGGTCGAAGCCGCCGCGGGGCTGCTCTCGTCCATGGCGTCCGCAACGCATCGATCCCACTGGTCACCGTGGCAGCCCTCCAGTTCGGTCAGTTGCTCGCGGGTGCCGTGGTCGTCGAGAACGTGTTCGTGCTGCCCGGCATCGGTCGCCTCATCGTCACCGCCACACTCGGTCGGGAGGTTGTCGTCGTGCAATCCCTCGCGCTCGTGATCATGCTCTTCATCCTGATCCTGAACTTCCTGGTCGACATCGCTTACGGCTTCCTCGACCCACGAATTCGCGACAAGGCCGATGCCAATGCCTGACACTCCGATTCCGACTATCACTGCCGACACCATCGACGACGATACGGCGATCCCTGCCCCACCCGCATCGGTGTGGCGGCACATTGCTCGCGTGCCGATCACGCTGTACCTCGGTGGCGCGCTCGTATCGTCGTTCGTCTTCGTTGCCTTGCTGTCCTTCGTCTGGACTCCGTATCCGCCGAATCACCTGAATATGTCGAATCGGCTCGAGCCACCCGGTACGCCCGGGTTCCTGTTAGGTACCGATCGCGCCGGTCGGGACGTCATCACCGAACTCATGCTCGGTGCCAGAAACTCGTTGTACGTCAGCGTGGTGTCGACGGTTGTGGCGATGATCATCGGCACCTCGATCGGGCTCGCAATCGCCGGCTCCAATCGCTACTTCCAAGGGCCGCTCACCCGCCTCGTCGACACAGGACTGGCTCTGCCCGGCATCCTGACCGCTCTCGTCCTCGCCGCCAAACTTGGGCCTGGGAACACCACGGCCACGCTCGCCATCATTGCCTGGCAGATACCCGTTGCGGCTCGGGTCACGATCGGCCCAGCTCGCCAGGTCCTGGCGCTCGACTTCGTCGAGGCGGCGTACGGCTACGGGCGACGGAGGTCGTATATCCTGGTACGCCACGTACTGCGGAACATCAGCCCACTGCTGATCGTTCTCGGTTCCGTCATGTTCGCAGCGGCGATCCTGATCGAGGCTGCCTTGGCGTTCCTGGGCGTCGGGGTCCAGCCGCCGACATCATCGTGGGGGCGGTTCCTTAGCGAGACGCAATCACTTCTCGAGGCCGCGCCATTCCTCATGTTCTTCCCGGGGTTAGCGATCGTCCTTACCGTGCTCGGGTTCAATCTGCTCGGCGATGGGTTACGTACTGTTCTCGATCCTCAGCAAGCCCGGACTGGATCTTCCTGATGCTCGAAATCCGTGATCTCCGCGTCCACATCGACGGACACGAGATCATCCACATCGACGAACTCGATCTGCCAGCGGGTACTCGGTTGGGGTTGGTCGGCGAGTCCGGATCCGGGAAGACGATGACCGCTACGGCGATCGCGGGACTGTTGCCGAACGAGGCGAAAGCGTCTGGCACAGTTCGTTTCGACGGCCAAGACCTGCTCGAATTGAACGATGCTGAGTTCTCCAAGATTCGTGGAAAGAGGATCGGGTTCGTCTTCCAAGACCCTGCGCGTGCGTTGAACCCGATGATGCGAATCGGCCGTCAGGTTTCGGAATCGATCCGCCTGCACACCAATCTCACGGGGCGGGCCGTCACAGACAAGGTCCTCGAACTACTTGATCAGGTTCAACTGCCGGACCCGGCTGCGCTCGTGCGTCGATACCCACATCAGCTTTCGGGCGGGCAGCAGCAACGGGTGCTGATCGCTGCCGCGATCGCAACGGATCCCGACCTACTCATCGCCGACGAGCCGACCACGGCCCTCGACGTCACGGTCCAGGAGGAGATCCTTCAACTGCTCATCTCGCTCAGTGAGGAGCGCAACATGAGCGTGCTGTTCGTCAGCCACGACCTCGGCGTCATTCGCTTCGTGTGCGATCGGGTCGCCGTGATCTATGGCGGACACGTTGTCGAGACCGGCTGCGTCGAGCACGTGATTAGTGACCCCCGTCACAGGTACACGACTGCACTGCTGGCCGCCAATCCTGGGATGCCGAAAACCGACGATTTCGCGTCATTCATGGGCCAGCGGCTGCAAACGATCCCGGGCCACGTCCCCGCAGTCGGTAAGTTCCCGGGCGGCTGCCGATTCCGGAACCGGTGCGAACACGCGTCAGCGTCGTGCGCCGAGCCCCCGATGCCCGTCACACTTGGGGATGGCCACCGGTACTCGTGCTGGCACCCGGATGAGGAGAGCTGATCGCCATGGCAATTGCCGACGTCGACGATATGTACTTCCATTACCCGCGAGCCTCCCTCGGCGCCGGAGACGAGGGATGGACGCTGTGTAACATCTCGCTCGCCGTGCACGCCGGCACGACGCTCGGCATCGTCGGGGAGTCGGGCTCCGGGAAGTCGACCTTGATCCGGGTCATGTGCGGGTTGCTCCACCACCAACGCGGGACGGTCCGTTTCGATGGTCGAGACGTCGGTGACTTCCGAGGGGAAGATTCGAAAGAGTTGCGTCGGAAGAATCAGATCGTCTTCCAGAACCCGCGTCGCTCGCTCGACCCGAGAATGACGATCCGGCGATCTTTGAGTGAACCGACGCGGGCGTTGCGGGGCCGAAAACCGGATGACGACGAGTTGATCGTCTCGCTCGAGAAGGTAGGGCTCGGTCGAGAGGTGTTGCCACGGTTTCCTCACCAGCTCTCTGGGGGCCAGCTGCAGCGGGTCGGCATCGCGCGCTCGCTCTCTGTCGATCCGACGATCCTGTACGCCGACGAGCCGGTCAGCGCGTTGGACGTCTCGGTTCAGGCACAGGTGCTCAATCTTTTGATGGATCTACGCGATGAGCTGGGGCTCACCCTCGTCATGGTGTCCCACGACCTGGGAGTCGTGAGTCGGATGTGCGAAGAAATTATCGTCATGCGAAACGGTCGAATCGTCGAGGAGGGCCGGACCGATGTTGTGCTCACACGTCCCGAATCCTCCTACACCACAGCGTTGCTTGCGGCTGCGCGAGCCGCCAGCCTCTAGTTCCAAGGGGTTCGCGCGCTCCGCGCGATGATCCACCATCTGGTTCACGAGGGCGTCCAAGATCAGGGGCCTATACAAACCCTGATCCCAAAGGACACAGTGCATGGGCCCAGACCTGGACACCCACAGTGGGCACCAGATCGGCCCACATCGGGATCGTCCCGAAGCTCTCCGATGCCGAACTGATCACGCTCGCCGTCATTCAAGCCCTGCCCGATCACTCCTCGCCCACGACCACCGACCCCTTGGAACCAATCCTCTAGAATAACTCTCTGAGCGAGGACGGAAGAGCAGGATGCCGGGAAGCGACAACGCACAAAGCGAGAGCGTTGGCGGTGCCGCTGATGCTTTTCAGAAGTTGTTTGAACAGGGGGTTGGTGAGGCATCCATCGTTGCCATCCTCCGAGGCTTGACACCCGACGCAACCACGTCTCTCGCGCTTGAGTTGGTCTCGATTGGCGTTCGACACATCGAGGTCACCGTCCAAGACGAGCAGGGTGCGCAGGCCCTTCGCCAGACCAGGAACGAATGGCCCGACGGCCCCCACATGCTCGGCGCCGGGTCGATCATTTCGGTGTCACTGGCGCAACAGGCGATCGACGACGGGGCCCAGTTCCTGGTTTCTCCTGGGCTCTCAACCGAGGTTGTCCAGACCGCCCGAAACCGTGGCACCCCGATTCTTGCCGGAGTAGCGACCCCATCGGAAGTTCAGCACGCAGCAGCGCTCGGGCTCACTGCCACGAAGCTGTTCCCGGCCGCACAACTCGGCGGGCCGGCGTATCTTCGTGCTCTGAGTGGGCCATTCCCCCAGATGCAATTCGTTCCAACAGGCGGCGTGAACTTTGAGAATGCTGAGGCCTATCTCGCTACGGGAGCACTGGCGGTTGGTATCGGTGGAGAACTCACTCAGCCCGCAGGCTTGGAAGCTCTTCGTCGCTGGTTTGCTCGACCCGCACGTTGAGTAGCGGGCCGATGCGGTCGGGTCAGGTCGACAAGCCGTCGGTGTACACCAGCGAGGCCCAATCCTGGTCAGCCAGGTCCAGCATTTGATCGATCGTTGACCATTCGGGTGGGCGTCCGACGTCGTTGCGGTTCGTCACTGCACTCATTGCAATGACGTGGCCGAGTCGTTGGCATCGCTGAACATCATCGGGATGCTTCACGATTCCGTACAGAAACCCGGCAGCAAACGCGTCACCAGCACCCACGGGGTCGATGACCACTCCGCTGAGCGCGGGTTCAAACCGAACGGCGTCACCCACAAACGTATGGACCCCGACCGCACCGTCCTTGACAACCAGGTATTTCGGTCGATCGAGAAGTGCTCGAACGTCAGCGGGGTCGGATAACCCCCACACTGCTTCAGCCTCGTCCAATCCCACGAAGACGATGTCGGCACGATTCGCTACGTCAGCCAAGAACTCGGTTGGTGCTTTCAAGGGCCACAGCGTCGGACGCCAGTTGAGGTCGAACGAACGAAGCGCGCTGGTTTCCGCTTCCAGTAGAGCCAGCACGAGATCACTGCAGCTCTCGGACAATGCCAACGTGATGCCGCTCAGATGAAGCACCGCCGCATCGAGACACTGTGGAATGTCCACTGAAGTCTTCGACATTTGGGACGCCGCTGAGAACCGTCGGTAGTACTGCACCCGGGACCGCGAGCCCGGGGGGCCTTTGAGCATCAACCCGGTTGGGGCGTCTTCGGAGAAGGTAACGGCTGACAGGTCGACGCCAGCGCCCGCAATGACCTCGTGGACCATTGGACCAGCGACTCCTGTGCCGAGTCGACTGACCCAGCTGGTGCGCAGACCAAGCGCGGCGCAGTTTCGGGTGACATTGGATTCGGCACCGGCGACATCCCACAAGAAGCCGTTGGAGTTTGGGTCGCGAGAGAGCGACAGCATTGACTCCCCGAGGCCGACGACGTCGAATCGAGAACCCCTTTGATGCGGCGTTGACGCACCCGTCGCGTTCATACCGGCTTCCCATCAGCTGTTGGGACGGGGGTGTAGGCAACCGTGTGGGCTTCGGCGGCTTCTGCGCCTCCCACCTCTGCGACCCGTCGGGCTTGGTCACGTTTGGCGAGCGCGTCGACTGCCGCGGGGTCACAGATCTGACGGAGCCGACCGGCGTAATCGGCAACGACGCCGACCAGGTCGTGGCGACCGGATAGATCGCACATCTCCGCTGGGTCGTCGACGAGGTCGAAGAGTTGTGGGCGTTCGTCGATGTACTCGATGTATTTGTAGCGGCCGTGTCGCACCATATAACTCCCGGCGATCGACCCGTTGGCGTGATACTCGGCAAACACCACTCGATCGGTGTCGCTGAGCGCATCGTGGTCGAGCAGCGAAACTCCTGATGCCCACTCGCCGTCTTGTAGCTCGACTCCTGCTGCAGAGAGAAACGTCGGAAGAAGATCGACGTGGGAGACCGGTGCGTCGATCACCTCGGTGCTGCTGATGCCTGGCCCAGCGAGTAGGAGTGGGACTCGGACGGACTCTTCGTTCATCAGATGCTTGAACCACAATCCGTGTGCGCCAGCGCTCTCACCATGGTCCGAGGTGTAGATCACGATCGTGTCGTCGGCGCATCCGGAGGCTTCGAGTGACGCGAGGACGGCGCCGACATTCGCGTCCATAAAGCTGCAGAGCCCCAAGTAGGCCTGCGTCGCTCGCTGTCGCTCGTCACTGGAGAACTGCCGGTCGATTCCGAATGACTCGCGGAACACGTGCACCGCTGGATGGTCCCACGCGCCAAGGGCGTCCGCCGGAAGGTCGAGGTCTTGGTCGCTGTACAAATCAAAGAACTCATCGGGTGCGATCAGCGGAAAGTGAGGTGCCACAAACGAAACCATCAGCGCCCAGGGCTGCTGATCGGCCTCGTGCGCGAGGAACCGCTCAGCGGCATCGACCACAGAGCGGTCGTACAGCGTGTAGTCGGTCTCACCGGCGCCAGCATCGAGGACCGCTCGGAAACCCGGCACCGTAGGCACACGGCCATCCGGCCGCTGCGCGATGCCGTGCAGATCGCCGCGGCCGCTGATGTGCATGGCCATGCGCTGATCCGGGAAACCTGTGTCGTCGACGGGATTTCGATAGTGGAGCTTGCCGATCGTCGTCACCTGGTAGCCGGCCTGGCCAAGGTGATGCCCCCAGCTCGAAGGGGTGCCGACGTACGGGGAGGCGTTGTCCCACGCCCCGATCTCGTGGACGTACCGACCGGTAGCGATGCTCGCCCGGGCTGGCACGCAGATCGGGCTCGTGCAGTAGGCATTGGAGAACGATGCCCCACGGCGGGCGAGTTGATCGAGATGAGGTGTCTTGACGACGGTATTGCCGGAGTATCCCGCCATCTTTGGATTGTGCTGATCGGACATCACCAACAAGATGTTTGGCTGCGAGTTTGTCATTCCGGTACTCCGGTTGGTCCGCATTTTGGCCCGCCACGGGTTGGGCCGATCCGTCCTGTCCACGATTGAGAGGACGAACCGGCCCGTCGAACCCGAAGAGTGATCGGGCTGATACATCTTCCTGACTAGGTCAGTCGGACGTTCTCCATGATCAACATCGTGTCGAGCGTGACGCTCAGGCCTTCGACGTTGTCTGCAATCGCGTTGACGGCCTGGTTGTAGGCAATGTTGACAACCCACGAAAGGTCCAACAACACATCTCGAAGCTCACCGAATGCAGCGTCTTGATCTGCCGGAGTCAAAGCAGATGATGCGTTGTTGACTGCATCGACGTACTCCTGCGGCAAACCATCGGGCCAGCCACGGTTATCTTCGAGACGGAATATCGAGTTGCCCGTCATCCTGGTCGGGTACTTGGCCAGGTTGCCGTTGAAGTTTGTGATGATTCCGTAGTCCTTGGCAACGTAGAACTCTCCAAAGGCCGCAGCGTCGAGCGAGTTGATCTCCAGATCAAAGCCGATCTTTGCAAGGTCGGACTGCAGGATCTGAGCCATCAAGACCATTGGCGGCCGCGAGCTGGGAACGTTGATGATCGCAGAGGTTCCCGCGCCTTCGGCGACTCCGGCATCGAACAACGCCTGAGCCTTGTCGAGGTCGAACGCATACGTGTCGTTGAGCGAGTCGTCGTAAGCCGGTGAACTCTTGGCCCATGGCAACACCGAGGTTTCGCCCTGACCGAACAAAGCTGCGTCGAGCATGCCCTGGCGGTTCACCGCGACCTGCATCATCTGCCGCATGTTGAGATTGTCGAACGGAGGACGGTTGGCGTTGATCTGGAAGGCGTACGTCAGCGAACCGGGGTAGCCGGGCACGATGTTCGCGTCTGCGAGATCAGCGGCGTCCTTCTTAGGAATGTCCCAAGCAACGTCGATGGCTCCAGAGTTGTATGCAGCCAAGAGGGCATCATCGTCACCAAAGACCTGGTATTCGATGCCGTCGAGGTACGGGCCCTCAGTCCCCCAATAGTCATCGTTAGCGCTCAAGACAGCAACGATGCCCGGATCCCACGATTCGAACTTGAACGGTCCCGAGCCGGAGCCACGTGTCGCAAGATCGGCAATCCCGGCCGGGTCGGTGATCGAAATCGCCTGCAGGACGTCAGTGATTGCCAGGTCGGGCAGCGGACGGAAGAACTCGATCAGCACTGTGCCGCTGTCGACCGCTGTCACCGTCTCGATATCGACGCTGAAACCGAGCATGTTGCTGCCAGTTTCTGGGTCCATTGCTCGCAGGTACGTTGTGACGACTGCATCGGCATCAACTGGGCCGCCGTCGTGGAAGGTGACCCCTTCACGCAACGTCACCGTTACCGATTGGTTGTCGGCGGCGATCTCCCAGGCGGTTGCCAGACTCGGCAGTGCGTTGAGATCGTCGTCGTACCGAATCAGAGCGTCGTACATCGCCATGATCGTCGGGAAATGCGCAAAGTTCAGAGCAAACGGATCGAAGTTGAGAACGTCGGCAACCGAGCCGACTCGGAGCACGCCACCAGCCTCGGCTGGTTCCTCAGCAGGCGCTGGTTCCTCAGCAGGCGCTGGTTCCTCAGCAGGCGCTGGTTCCTCAGCAGGCGCTGGTTCGTCAGCAGGCGCTGGTTCGTCAGCCTCGGTGGACACGTCAGTGACCGCTGACTCCTCTGCGGCGTCGTCATCGCTTCCACACGCGGCCGCGACCAGCGTGAATGCCATGACGAGGCCAAGAATTGACCGACTTCGTTTGTGGTTTCTCATGTGGTTCCCTTTCAGGGTCTCTGTTACTGGTACCCGTTTCGACCTTCAGGTCGACCCGGCTGTCTTTTGTTCTGTCTGTTGGTGCGATAACTGCAGCAACGGTCTCCAACCCGCTGCTACCCACGGTTACCCGCTGCTACCCGCGCGGATCCTGGGGTTCAGGAAGCTGTAGAGGACGTCGGTGGCGAGGTTGACCAAGGTGAAAATAATCACCACTACGAGCACCGCTCCTTGGACAACGACGAAGTCGCGGTTCAAGATCGCCGACAAAATCAATCGGCCGATACCCGGGTAGTTGAAAACCGACTCGGTGACGAGTGAGCCACCGAGGAACGTGCCGAACTGGATGCCAACGACGGTGAGCGTTGGCAACGAAGCAGCCCGGAATGCGTGCTTGTAGACCAATTTGGCCTCACCGACACCCTTGGCTCGTGCGGTGCGGATGTAGTCGAGGTCCAGAACTTCGACCATCGATGCTCGAACGAAACGGGCGATGACCCCGGAAACGAAAAAGCCCAGGGTGAACGCAGGGCCGATCGTCGCCTTCACAGCCCCTCCAGGATCGTCCCAAAATGGTATATAGGAAGACGCTGTCGGCAGCCACTCAAGCGTGACACCGAACACAAGAATGAACACGATGCCGACGACGAAGGTCGGCACGGCAAGACTTAATGATGAGTATCCAGCAAGGGCCTTGTCGATCCAGGAGCCTTTGCGGCTCGCCGAAATGAGTCCGAACGGGATACCGAGAGCAAGGCCGATTGCCATCGTTGCGATCGTCAGTTGAATCGTTGCCGGCATCCGGTCGGCAATCAGTTCGGCCACAGGCTTCTGGCTCACCAAAGAGTTCCCCAGATCGCCCGAGACCACTCGCTGAACCCAGTCGACATATTGAACGACGAGCGGCTGATCGAAGCCCATCTCTTGTCTGACACGTTCCATCTGGTCGGCGCTGGCTTCGAGCCCCGTGACCGTCAGTACGGGATCACCTGGCACCAGGTGAATCATCAAGAACACGCCGATCGAGGCGAGGACGACAATCGGGATGATCTGGAGCATCCGAAATCCGAGGTATCGAAGCATCAGGCGCCCCTTCCTGCTGCCGAGTCCAACGTATTGCCACCCCAAGTGCGTTGCAACGCTCGTCCGATCGTGTCAATGGAGAACACCGTGGCCGTGAGGACTAAACCGGGCATCAGCGCATACCAGATCGACTGTTTCAGGTACGACTTGCCAAGCGCCATGGCGGTACCCCACGACGGCGACGGAGGTTGAGTTCCGAGCCCGAGGAAGCTCAGCGCCGCCTCCAGGAGGATCGCGGTCGCCGCCGCAACGCTGGCCTGGACAATGAGCGGACTCAACGCGTTGGGGAAGATCGTTCTGAACATGAGGTAGGAGTGCCCGGCGCCGGCGCTCTTGGTCGACTGAACGAATTCTTCTTGTTTGGTGGACAGCACGCTGGCGCGTGCGAGTCTCGCGAAAGCCGGAATCGAGATGACTGTGACGGCGATCGTTGCGGGCCAAAATCCGTTACCGAGCACGGCCGCGATCGTGATCGCCAACAAAATGCCTGGCACCGCGAGGAGGAAGTCCATGAAGCGCATGATGAGAGCACCCGGGACGCGTTCCACATACCCCGCTGCCAACCCGGCGAGACCACCCACCGACCCGGCTATTGCGACTGCAATCGCTGCCGTAGCGAGTGAGATCCGACCTCCAAAGATGACTCGACTCAACATGTCTCGGCCGAGTTCGTCGGTGCCAAAGGGGTGCGAAAATGACGGCCCTTTGAGAATCGACCCGAGGTCTTGCTGCAGTGGGTCGTATGGCGCCACGATCGGCGCCGCAATCGCAGCGACAGACAGTAGAACGAGGAAGCTCATCGCGACGGCAGCGGGCTTCTCGTTTGCCGCCCACCTTCTGAATCGGCCAAGTCCGGACCGACACCATCGAGTCCGACCGGAAGGGTCAGTGCCTCGCGCCCTTGTCGACATTTCTTCGGCTGCGACGTCGTTCGGCGCGCTCATTGCGCACCGACGTGAACCGGCACGGCACCAAAGTGGCAGGCAACATCGTGTGCTGTGCCATCGATCCGCATGAAAGACGGACTCTCAGTTGCGCATACTTCTTGAACGATCGGGCACCGCAGACGAAAGGCACAGCCATCCTCGGCGATATCGATCCGGGCTTCGGTCACCTCGACGTCGTCGCCTGCTGCACGGTTTTGCGGGTCGGTGCCGGGAATCGCAGCGAGCAACGATTTCGTGTACGGGTGCCTGGCCGAACCGTAGATATCGGCGGCAATGCCCTGCTCGACGATGCGACCGGCGAACATGACGGCCACCGAATCGGCCAACTGGCGCACGACGGCAAGATCGTGGGAAATGAAGAGATAGGTCAGGCCGAGTTCGCCTTGCAGGTCGGCGAGCAAATTCAGCACCTGTGCTTGGATCGATACGTCCAACGCAGACACGGCCTCATCGAGCACCAGCATCCTCGGTTCCAAGATGAGCGCGCGAGCGATCGCGATCCGCTGACGCTGACCGCCGGAGAAGGCAGCTGGCAGCCGATCCCACTGGCTCGGAGAGAGCCCCACGCGCGAAAGTAAATCTCCTACTTTGTCTGGCCCGTTGGCATCGTAGATTCCTTGAATCTTGAGAGGCTCGGTGACCAACTCACGCGCTGTGAGACGCGGGTTCAGCGATCCGAATGGGTCTTGAAAGATGACTTGGATCTCTCGGCGAATGTCACGCAACTCCCGTCCGCCTGTAGCGGCCAAGTCGAGGCCGCCGAAAAGAATTTTTCCCCCTGATGGCTCATGCAGCCGAAGAATGAGCCGCGCAGTCGTTGACTTGCCGGAACCCGACTCGCCCACCAATGCCAGCGTCTTGCCTTGGTGAACGTCGAACGAAACATCGTTGACGGCGTGAACTTCCCGTTTGGCGCCCGAAAACAACCCGCCCCCGATCGCGAATCGTTTGTCGAGATGCTCAACCCGGAGAACCGGCTCGGTGTCTTCCTCGGGGGCCACGGCAATCGCTTCAGGTTGCATTGAGTGGCGACCCAAATTGACGGCGACTGCTTTTGTTTCGGTACTGAAGTGGCAAGCCGCAGTACGACCTCCGCCTACATCTTTGAGCACGGGCCGGTCAGTCGTGCAGATGAGTCGACCGGCTGCGACCTCACACCGGGGCTGGAACGCGCAGCCTGGGGGTAAATCGCTGGGGTTCGGAGGTGATCCCTGGATTGAAACCTGACGCTCGGCACGATGGTCGAGGGCTGGAAGGCTGCGCAACAGAGCCGAGGTGTACGGGTGTTGGGGACTCTCGAAAACCTCGTCAACCGAGCCGGATTCGACGATTGAACCTGCGTACATCACGGCCACTCGCTCGGCAACCTGGGCGACGACCCGAAGGTCGTGGGTGATGAAGATCACCGCCGAATCCGTTTCGCGCTGAACAACCCGCAGCAGGCTGAGGATCTCTGCTTGGATCGTGACGTCGAGCGCTGTTGTGGGCTCATCGGCGATTACCACACTGGGCTGGTTCGCAATTGCCATTGCGATCATGCAGCGTTGTCGCATTCCGCCCGAAAACTGGTGTGGGTACTGGTCGAGGCGTTCACCAGCATGAGCAATACCCACGCTTGTGATGAGCTCCGCGGCGCGTGTCCGTGCAGCAGATTTCGAGAGTCCTCCGTCGTGGACGCGAATCGCTTCGATCAGTTGCGCTCCAATTGTGAACGACGGATGCAACGATGTCGCGGGGTCTTGGAAGATGAGCGAAATGTCCTTGCCGCGCACCCGCCGAAGCCGACTGGGTTCGAGCTTGAGGAGGTCATTTCCATCGAACAAAATTCGACCCTGGGTGACACGGGCCTGACCCTTTGGCAACAGCCGAAGAATCGACATTGCTGTCACGCTCTTACCCGACCCGGACTCACCGATGATGCCGAGCGTCTCGCCGCGTGCCACCTCGAGGCTGACCTCATTGACGGCCTTGACCGGCGATTCAAGTGAACCAAACTCGATGCTCAGCCCTTCGATGCGAAGCAACGGTTCGTCGGCCGAGCGCTCATCGTTGTTACTCACAGGCTTCTCCGGTGATGGCCTGAGCGCTTGCCGGGGTGGAAAACAACAGTCGCCGAAGGCCGTTGGGGCAGATGGCGAGCGCGCCCACACCGGCCCCTGACAAGCATCCGATTCCCAACATGAGATCCTGAGTTGTTCACAGTTCCCCAATTCACGTCATGAACTACCGACAACCCAACAAACGTTTCACTGAATGAAACCAGGTGGAGCACTGCTTCACTGGGTGGAACCTTAACGAGTCGAGTGCGTTGCGTCAATCTCCTGTTTTCCTTACTCTTGCTGAACAGGTGGTCGTCGACGTTTGTCGAGGTTTCACATATTCGAGAATCCATCTACTGGAATCACAATTGCAATGGGTGGTACATTCGGGTTGTGCTCACCTTGAGCTTGTCTCCAACCACTAGCTACGACGAAGGTAGACGATGACAACCGCGACCAACTTCTGTTATGACCAGAGCAAGGCGGAGCATGCTCGCCGGAAGGCGGTGATCGCTGGCGGAGTCAACTCGAATGTCCGCTTGAGCGGGGCGCCAGTGCCACTCACGATTGCGCGTGGCGACGGTGCGTTGCTGTGGGATATCGACGACAACACGTACATCGACTACGCGGCTGGCATGGGCCCCATGATCCTGGGTCACAACCACCCGGCGGTGACCAGTGCGGTTCAACAATCGCTGTCGACCGGGCAACTGTTCGCTGGGCAGAACGTGCTGGAAGCTGAGTTTGCCGAAATTCTCGTCGGCGCTTTGCCGTGGATCGAGAGCGTCCGGATTGGTCTGAGTGGAACGGAAATGGATCTCCTGGCCATCCGGATCGCTCGGGCCGCGACCGGACGACAAAAAGTTGTGCGGTTCACAGGCCACTACCACGGTTGGCTTGATCCCTTGTTCGTAAATATGGCAGTCATCCCAGAGCCATCGGAGCCAGCGCCTCTGACACCGGGTCAGTCGGTCTCAGCTGCTTCAGACATGGTCTTATGTGAGTGGAACGATATTACGCAGGTTGCTCAGGCTCTCGAATCTGGCGATGTGGCTTGTGTGCTGATGGAACCAGTGATGTGCAATACCGGGCTCATCTCACCATCGGATGGCTACCTCGAAGGTGTCAAGGAACTTTGTCGACAACATGGGGCTCTCTTTATTGTCGATGAGGTGATCACAGGATTCCGCCTCGGGCTCACCGGCGCCCAGGGCCTCCTCGGAATCAATGGAGACATCTCGATTTACGCGAAAGCGATCGCGTCGGGATTCCCGTTGGCCGTACTCGGAACCACCACCGAGCTGCTCGCTGCGGTCGGTCGCGGCGAGGTCAATCACTCCGGTACCTACAACACGGGTGTCTCATCGGTCGCGGCTGGCATCGCAACTGTCCGCACCTTGATCGACACCGATCCATATCCCGAGATGGACCGCCTCACGCGACGTCTCGCCGATGGTCTGCGCCAACTGGGGCACGATCACGACCTCGAACTTGCTGTGGACCACATTGGTGGCTCCCTGTGTCAGACCCGATTTGGGAATTCTGCGGCAATGACATCGCGAGCAGACTTCGCGGCGAACTCCGACGGTCCACGCCTTGCCGCTTTTCTCCAAGGACTTCAGGACCACGGGGTGCGCCCGACCAGCCGTGGTTTGTGGTTCGTGTCGGCGGCGCACGACGACGCCCTGATCGACAAAACCCTGGACGCTGCTGGCCGGGCACTCGGCGAGTTGTAGACACGGAGCGTGATCGAGGTGCACTTGCGACAGTCGTACGAGCGTGACGGCTACGTCTTTCCGCTCGAGGTGATGATGCCAGAGCGAGCGGCCGAGCATCGAGCGATGTTCGAATCGGTCGAGGCGGCGTATGCAGAAGATGTCGCCGCCAGCAAGATCGTGAAGGGGTTCGCCAGCATCGTGTTGCCGTTCGTCGACGAGATCATGCGTCTCCCGTCACTACTCAGGCCGGTCAAGGCGATCCTGGGAGACGATCTGTTGGTGATGGGCGCCAACTTCTTCATCAAAGAGCCGGCCACGCCGGCCTTCGTCAGCTGGCACCAAGATCTGACGTATTGGGGGTACGACGGCGTGTCGGAGGTGACCGCGTGGGTGGCGCTCACTGCTGCGACGCCGGACAACGGCTGCATGCGGTTTGTTCCAGGCAGTCACAAACGCGCGATCGTCGGCCATCGCGAAACGTTTGGCGAGTCGAACATGTTGTCTCGAGGCCAAGAGATCTCGGTCGAGGTAGACGAGAACGAGGCAGTCGACGATGCGCTTCAGCCGGGCGAAATGTCGTTGCATCACGGACACCTCTTCCACGCCTCGAACCCGAATACGTCGGCCGATCGTCGGATCGGATTGGTGATTCGGTATGTCACGCCGGCAATGAAGCAGGCGTCCGGCCAGGCAACGTTTGCCCATCTCGTCGCCGGTGAGGATCGATTTGGCAATTTCGAGTTGTTGCCACCGGCCACCGAGGTGATGGCAGACGGTGACGTCGCCAACGCTCGCCGGGCAATCGCATTGCAGGAGCAGATCGGCTCTGCGGGCGCGGCCGACCGCGGCAAACGGATCACCTGACGCGTTGAGCTCGCGTTGTGCCAGGCACAACTTCGCAGGTTGTCACAGTGAGGCGGCGAGGACGCGACCCGGCAGCGCACCAGTGTGCTGACCGTCGGCCACGACCAAGACACCGTTCACCAGCACATACGGAACTCCGACAGCGTACTGATGTGGATTCTCGAAGCTGGCCTGGTCGGCGACCGTGGCCGGGTCGAAGACGGCGATGTCGGCAACCATGCCGTCAGCGATCAGACCCCGATCTGACATGCCCAGTCGGGCGGCGACCTGCCCACTCATCTTGTAGACGGCTTCTTCGATCGTCAGCACCGCCGTCTCGCGGACGTACAGACCGAGCACCCGGCTGTGTGCACCGTATGACCGCGGATGCGGGCGCCCGGCACCCAATGGGCCCGCCGCCTGGATCGCCAACCCGTCGGAGCCCATCATGCCCATCGGGTGGCGCAGGAACGATTTCATGTCCTCTTCGGTGCGGTAATAGAAGATGATGCGGAGCTTGGCCTCGTCGCGTTCCATCAGCGTCAGCGCGGCGTCGATCGGCTCGAGGTCCAGTTGCTCGCCGCACTGTTCGAACGTCATGCCCTCGAATGCGCTGACCTCAGGCGTATAGGCGGCGCTGACCTGGAGTTTGTCCCAAAGCCACGGCCATCCTCTGAAGAGGCCCTCTGTGAGCATGTCCGCCCGGATCCGCTTGCGGGTTTGCGGGTCACGTAGCCGCTGCAGGAGCGCCTGGGTTCCACCTGACTGGGCCCAGGTCGGGATGCATTGGCTGAACCCGCTGCTGCTCGCGGCGTACGGGTAGACGTCGAACGTCACGTCGAAGCCATCGGAGACCGCATCCTCGCACACTGCGATCACGGTGTCGGCCTGCCCCCAGTACGGCGGGTCGTTGATTGCCATGTGCGAGACCTGCACTGGCACGTTCGCTCGCCGACCGATCTCGATCGCTTCCGCAACACCCTTGATGTGATAGCCGGCCCAGAGCCGTGTATGACTGGTGTAGAAGCGGCCAGGAAAGTGCGACATCGCCTCCGCGAGCGCAACGATCTCGTCCGTGTCGCCATACGCGCTGGGCGTGAGTGTGAGACCCGTCGACAGGCCGTATGCACCCTGCTCCATCGCCTCGGCAACCAGTCGCTGCATCGCCGTAACATCGTCAGCGTTGGCTCGACGATCTTCGAATCCGACGACCGCACCGCGCACAGCGCCGTGGCCGAGCAGCGGCGCGATGTTCATGCCGAGCCCTCGTTCGGCTGCGTAGTCGCGATACCCGGCGAGATCGGTCCAGGCCCAGTCGACCTCCTCGCCGTGGAGCCCGCTCATCATCTCGCGAACCTCGTCCGTCTTGTCCGGAGCGACCGGGTAAGGGCTGTACCCACAATTCCCACTGACCTCGGTGGTCACACCTTGTCGAACTTTACTCATCCCGAATGGCTCGACAAGCAGACTCAGGTCTGAGTGCGTATGGATATCGATGAATCCGGGCGAGACCACCATTCCCGTTGCATCGATGGTGCGCGTCGCTTCCACGTGGCCGAGATCGCCAATGCTCACGATTCGTTCGCCAGAAATCGCCACATCGGCGAGGTACGCCGGTTGGCCACTTCCGTCGACAACATTGCCATTGGAGATGAGTAGGTCAATCATTTGATAGTCCTCAGTCATTGGGAAATGACGATTGGCGGGTGTCAGTGGCTCTCTCTCGAGATCGTGGAGCCGCTGGAACCGATCAAGAAGTCGAGGTCGCACCCGGTATCTGCCTGGGTGACATGATCGATGTAGAGGCGATACCAGCCGCGCGTGGCAACCGGTGGGGGCTCCTGCCACTCCGCCCGACGGCGGTCGAGTTCGGCGTCATCGATGTCGAGCGTAAGCGAGCGCCCGGGCACATCGAGTGTGATCATGTCGCCCGTCAGAACGAGGGCAAGAGGACCGCCGACAGCCGATTCAGGTGCAGTGTGCAGAACCACGGTCCCGTAGGCCGTGCCACTCATACGAGCGTCGCTGATCCGGACCATGTCGGTCACGCCTTGTGCCAGCAGCTTGGCTGGCAACGGCATGTTGCCGACTTCAGGCATTCCCGGATAACCCCGTGGTCCGCAACCCCGCAGGACCATCACCGTCTCAGCGGTGACATCGAGGTCTGGATCGTCAATCCGGGCCTTAAAGTCCTCGATCGTGTCAAACACGAGCGCAGGGCCGCAGTGCTCGAGCAGTTCGGGCGATGCGGCCGACGGCTTCACCACAGCACCCTGCGGGCACAGATTGCCGCGCAAGACGACAATCCCGGCCTCAGGCATGATCGGATCGGTCATCGGCCGGATGACTTCGCGATTCCAGCTCGTACGCCCGGCCCAGTGCTCTCGAATCTGTTGGCCGGTGACAGCGAGTGCGTCGCCATCGAGAATGTCGGAGAGTTCGGCCATCACGGCAGGAATACCTCCAGCCTCGAAAAAGTCCTCCATCAAGAACTTGCCTGCCGGCATCACATTGGCCAGCAACGGAAGGCGTGATCCGATCCGGTCAAAGTCGTCAAGCGTGAGGTCGACCCCGACGCGGCCGGCGATCGCGAGTAAATGGATGACGGCGTTAGTGGAGCCTCCAACGGCAGACAACACCTTGATTGCATTCTCAAATGCGGGTCGCGTCAGCACGGCCGATGGGCGCAGGTCTTCATGCACCATCTCGACAATGCGTCGGCCACTGAGATGCGCCAAGCGACGGCGACGGGCGTCAGGCGCTGGGATCGCAGCATTGTCAGGCAGTGTGAATCCAAGCGCCTCGACCATCGAGGCCATCGTTGACGCCGTCCCCATCGGATTGCAGTGACCTGCGCTGCGAGTCATGACGGACTCTGTGGCAATGAAGTCCTCCTCGCTCAGCGTGCCTGCCCGCACTTCCTCACTCATTCGCCACATATCGGTCGCCGAGCCGAGGGCGCGACCCTCAAGCCGACCGGTCAGCATGGGCCCGCCGGTAATCATGAGGGCTGGCAGGTCGACCGACGCCGCCCCCATCACCATCGCTGGAGTCGTTTTGTCGCACCCGGCCAGCAGCACGACAGCGTCGATCGGATTCCCGCGGATGGACTCCTCGACGTCCATCGCCATCAGGTTCCGCAACAACATTGAGGTCGGCTGAATCTGGGTCTCTCCAAGTGACATCACCGGAAACTCGAAGGGGACACCACCGGACTCCCAAACGCCTCGCTTCACGTGCTCAACCAGATCGTCGAGGTGTTGATTGCACGGCGCGAGCTCTGAGGCAGAGTTGCAGATTCCGATCATTGGTCGGCCGGAAAAAACGTCGTCAGGCAAACCACGTTTCATCCAACTGCGGTGGATGTAGTTGTCGCGGCTTTGCCCTCCGTACCAATGAGCGGTTCGGAGCTGCACCGGTGTGCCTTCGACGGGCATCAGTTGACCACACACGGGTTGGTGAGCTCGCCGATTCCCTCGATCCACACCGACATCACGTCACCATCGACCATGTAGCGGGGCGGTGTGCGCGCGAACCCGACGCCTTCGGGCGTGCCGGTGGCGATGACGTCACCCGGCTCCAGGGTGATGAACCGAGCGACGTAGGTGATGATCTCGGCGACGCCGAAGATCATGTGGCTCGTGTTGCCGTTCTGCAGCCGAGTCGTCACCCCGTCGGGGCCGGTCACGTCGATACCGATCTTGTGGTTGCTCGGGTCGCCGAACTCGTCGGGTGTGACAATCCACGGGCCCAGCGGACAGAACGTGTCGAATGACTTACCGCGCACCCATTGCCCGTCGCCGAATTGAGCGTCGCGTGCAGAAAAATCGTTGCAGCACGTGTAGCCGAAAATGTGGTCGAGAGGGTTGTCGATCAGGCCTGACGCTGTCCTACCGATAATCACCGCGAGCTCTGCCTCGTAGTCAGGCTCTCGACAGTCAGCATCGACCCAACGCACCGGTTCACCCGGGCCAACGATCGCGGATGACGGCTTGGAGAAGATCAGCGGCGCTGAGGGAAGCTCCATGGCGGATTCGCCTGCATGGTCGGCGTAGTTCAGCCCGATCGCGACGATCTTGCCGGGCCGACGGACGGGCGCCAAAAGGTCGACGTCACCCAACGGGACACGATCCCCATCTCCGTCGAGCCCGGCCTGCAGCGTGATGGCGTCGATCATCACATCGGCACGCGGTCGAGTCGACTCTCTCTGAAGGAGAACGACCTGTTTGTCCTCGATCCGGGCAAGGTGTATTTCCGATTGGTGGCGAACGCGAGCAAACTTCATTGACGGAACCTCCGATGTGGGTGCAAGACGGGCGATGGCAGCGCTGTCATGGCCATCAGATGACTTCGAACATCGCCTCAATCTCGACTGCCACTCCCGTTGGGAGCGCAGCGAAGCCGAGCGCGCTGCGTGCGTGATGGCCGAGGTCCGAGCCGAAGAGATCGTGCAGCAGATCGGAGGCTCCGTTGATGACGAGGTGGTGGTCGGTGAAATCGGGCGCCGAGTAGACCGCCCCCAAAAGTTTGAGAACACGCAGGCCGTCGAGCGAGCCATGATGGTCGTGCACCGAGCGGAGTATCTTCTCGGCGCAATCACGCGCGGCCGCGTAGCCCTGTTCGACCGTGACATCAGCTCCAACAACGCCCTGAATGGTGGACACGTGTCCGCTCGTGATGATCAGCGATCCTGCCTGCACACACATGGCCAGGTAGCCGGGCTCAAGCGGAGACAAATCCAACCCCTTCTCGATTGCGTTCAGTTGCGCTCCCATAGCAGTAACTCGTTTCTGTTGGTCTCGGTGCAGGGTTGGACCCCGGCCGGCACGTTCATGTCGACATCCTAGGCGAAATGTTCCGTCTGCCAGAATGTTGATTTCGTTGAATGGTTTCGAATCATTACGTCGTTCGCCTTGGCCTGTTTCCGTGGCCTCCCAGGTCTGACCTAAGATTAGTCAAGAGGGCACTGCAATTCCCGAGTTGACACAATTCAGTCAAAACACTACTGTTCCGGTCAGTGAAATCATGATTTCATTAAATGCTACTCGTGGTGCGATGGTGATGGCAACCACTCGGCCACACAACCGAATTTTCACTGGGATGAGGGTCGTGAATTGATCACGGCCCGTCAGATGTCAGCAAACGCCTTGTTCGGCGGAAACCAAATCGGCATTGTCTGGGAAAACCAGCCAAGGCTCGGAAAGGACTACTTATGAGGACCTACAAGCGAAGTCGACCAGCACTCGGTCTACTCATGACGTTCGCGCTCTTCGCAACAGCGTGCGGAAGCGATGATGGCGATTCGGTCACCGACACGCCCGTCGGCGAACAAACGAACGACAGCACAGCGGCCGCCGATCCGACCGCCGACGAAGAGCTGACGATTGCTGTCTCTCAGGAGCCGCCAAACTGGGACTACACACAGAGCGGGGCGACGGCCATCAAGACGCCGTTGCTCTACAACGTCATCGAGACGCTCGTCGAGAAGCAATCTGACGGCAGTGTCGCTCCGATGATTGCCGAATCGTGGGAAGTGAGCGAAGACGGCACCGTGTACACCTTCGCGATCCGTGAGGCCAAGTTTCACGACGGCAGTGACCTGGATTCGACCGATGTGGTCGAATCACTCGAGTTCAATCGCGCCGGAGAAGGCGACATCGCGACGCCGTTCGATGCCGTCAACTCGATCGAAGCAACCGACGACCGCACCGTCGTCGTGACGCTCGCCCAACCCAGTCAGGCATTCTTGAACGGGATGGCCACGATCAGTTCGGCCATCGTTGCGCAGGGGACAACAGATCAGGTCGCCCAAGGACCAATTGGTACCGGCCCCTTCACGTTCGTCGAATGGAAACCCGACGTCTCCGTCGAGATGAATCGTTTCGGCGACTATTGGGGTGATGCGCCGTACTTCTCCAACGTGACGTGGCGGTTCATCACCGACGAGACCGCCAGCCTGAACGCACTGCTCGCCGGCGACATCGATGTTGTCGCAGCGATCCTCGGCGAAGGCATCGACCGTGTCAGCGAGATCAACGCCGAAGACGGCCTTGAGATCGTGACGATCGCCGGCTTCGAGATCTCGTACCTCAGCCTCAACGCGCAGGCGCCGATCTTCCAAGACCCGTTGGTGGTGCAGGCAATAAACCACGCAATCGACCGCCAGCCGATCATCGACGCTGCGTTCGCCGGTCTCGGAGAATTGACATGCACGTTTGTCAATCCGCCAAACGAACCATGGGCCAGCGACTACTGCCCTTACGACTACGACCCAGAGAAATCACGGGCACTCCTTGAAGAAGCTGGGGTCCCAGACCTTGTACTGCCCTTCAAGTACCTGACCATTGCCGAGTTCCCGCCGATCCAAGAAGTAGTGACGGCGCAGCTCACCGAAGCTGGCTTCAACGTCGAACTCGAAGGTCGTGAGCTCACCACCTACCTCGACGAGGTGCTCGGCGAGAGTGCTGACTACACCTTCACATCGTTGAGCGGTCCAAGCACAATTGATGCCTGGAAGTGCCCCGGGTTCTTCACGCAATATTGTGATCCCGAGTTCGATCAGTTGCTGACCGACGGCGACGCAGCCACCGACTCAGCCGTCACTACCGAGAAGCGGCTTCAAGCCGTCGAGATGCACGCCGACGCTGGCTTCCTGATCCCAATTGTTGCGAAGGTCCAAGTAGCCGCCACCCGTTCGGACCTCAAGGGCATCAAGCTGTTCACTGCTGGGAGTGAGTTCGACCTTGGGTACCTTCGTTTGGGTAGCTGACAGCCGTCTGAGTCGATGAACGAAGGAGACGAATGATTCGAGTTCTTGCACGGGCAATGAGCTCACTCGCGATCTCAGCTTTCTTGGGCTCAGTCGTCGTCTTCTTACTGTTGCGCATGCTCAAGGGTGACGTTGCAACCGTCATCCTTGGGCAAACCGCTACTCGCGAATCGCTGGAGGCGCTCCGCGACGAGATGGGGTTGGACGCACCTCTCGTGCAGCAATATTGGAACTGGATCAGCGGAGTCTTCCGAGGCGACATGGGCACGTCATATGCTGCCGAGTTCGACATCGCCCACGAGATCTGGACCCGCGTTCCGTTGACCTTCACGTTGGCAATCTCTTCACTGATTTTGTCAGCGATCGTTTCGCTTGTCATCGGTACGTTCTCGGCCATTCATGCCAAAGATTGGCGCGGCACCTGGGTCGACGTCCTGTCCCAAATTGGCATCGCCGTTCCCTCGTTCTGGCTCGGACTCCTGATGGTGACTTTGTTCGCTGTCGAGTTGGGGTGGCTGCCAGCAGGCGGATACGTGCCGCTCACGGAAGACCTCGGTGAAGGTCTCAAATCGTTGACAATGCCGGTCCTCGCCCTGTCGATACCACTGAGCGCCGTGCTGGTTCGCTATGTGCGCTCGGGGATGCTCGAAGTCTTGGACGAAGACTTCATCAGAACTGCTCAGGCCAAGGGCCTCACGCTGACCCGAGCAGCCTGGCGGCACGGGGTTCGAAATGCTTCGATTCCGCTCGTTACCGTCACCATTCTCCAGCTGGGATCGTTGCTTGCCGGTGCGGTCGTTATCGAAAATGTGTTCACATTGCCTGGTCTCGGCCGCATGTTGGTGGTCGCCGTTGGCGGCCGGGAAGCATTGTCCGTCCAGTCCTTGACCTTGGTCTTAATGCTGATGATCCTCACACTGAACTTTCTGATGGATATCGCCTACGGGCTTCTCGACCCACGCATCCGCTCCAGTGGCGGATCGGCTCCCATCACATGACTGACCAAGCTCGTTCGGCCGACGCGCCATTGCCAGATAACGATGACATCGAGTTGTTCGAGATCACCTCGCGCGCTGCGAAACGTCGGGTTCCCGCCCAACTTATGATCGGCGCGGCCATCGTTTCCATGATCGTCGGGATCGGCGTCGTCTCAATTTTTTGGACCCCGTACGACCTCAACGCAGTCGACGTCCCGAATCAGTTCATTCCTCCAGGATCCGACGGCTATCTCCTGGGCACCGACAAACTCGGCCGCGATATGACGAGCCAGATAATGGCTGGTGCACGCAACTCGTTGCTCGTGAGCATGGTCTCCACCGTTGGGTCTCTCATTCCAGGTGTCCTGATCGGCTTACTCGCTGCCGGAGCCAGCCCGTTCTGGCTCCGGTTCATCAGCCGCTTGACCGATATCGGTATCGCCCTCCCCGGGATTCTCGTGGCACTCGTACTGGGAACATCGCTCGGGCCGGGCAACCCCACAGCGATCATCGCCATCATGTTCTGGTTCATTCCCACAGTCGCACGTGTCACCATGGGACCCGCCCGCCAGATTCTTTCGCGTGATTTCGTCGAAGCCGCCCAGGCCTACGGCAGACCCCGCAGGTTCATTCTCTTCCGACACGTACTCCCCAACATCGGCCCGCTCATCATCGTCCAAGCTTCGGTGATGTTCGCGCTTGCCATCCTGATCGAAGCTGCGTTGTCATACCTCGGGATCGGGGCGCAGAGGCCGACCCCATCATGGGGGCGCCTGTTGAAAGAGGCTCAGCCGCTCATCGACAAAGCTCCGTATCTCATGATCATTCCGGGGGTCACAATTATGGTGGCGGTGATCGGCTTCAACCTGCTCGGCGATGGTTTGCGCTCGTTCCTCGATCCACAGCAAACAGCGAAGGGCTCTCGATAATGCTCGAGATCAACGATCTGAAGATATCGATTGGGGTGCACCAGATCGTCTCCATCGAGCACCTCTCGATTCCGGCCGGTCGCCGGCTCGGGCTCGTTGGAGAGTCCGGGTCAGGCAAGACGATGACCGCGATGAGCATTATCGGGTTGCTCCCCAGGGAGGCGGTCGTGACCGGCTCGATCAAGTTCCAGGGAGTCGAGATGGTCAATCGGTCGGAGCGCAACCTCTCAAAGCTTCGCGGTTCTGAAATCGGCACTATCTTCCAAGATCCGCTGCGGGCGCTCAACCCCACAATGCGGGTCGGGAAGCAAGTAGGAGAAGCCCTGCGTCTCCACAACACGGTGCCGAAGAAGAGGGTCAAGCAGCGCACGATCGAGCTCCTCGACCAAGTCCAACTGCCTGACCCCGAGACTCTGGCTCGCAGATATCCCCATCAGCTGTCAGGCGGCCAGCGCCAGCGCGTGCTGATCGCAATGGCGATCGCCTGTGATCCCAAGCTGCTGATCGCTGATGAGCCGACAACGGCACTCGATGTCACCGTTCAGAAGGAAATCCTTGAGTTGCTTGCACGGCTGAGCGACGAGCGGGACATGGCGGTCTTGTTCGTCAGCCATGACTTGGGAGTGATCCAGGCGATCTCAGCCCATGTCGCAGTTTTGTATGGCGGAATCCTTGTCGAGACGGGCCCGACCGACCAGATCGTCCGCTCGCCGCACCATCGGTATACAGAGGCCTTGGTCAGCGTGAATCCCGGCCACCCCGAAGACATCACCGCAGCGCTCGGGAGGCCACTGGTCACGATCAAGGGCTCAGTCCCCCCGCTGGGATCGTTCCTCCCGGGTTGCCGATTTCGGGGTCGCTGCCCGCACGAAGTCGAAAGATGCGCAGAGCCACCACCGATCAGCGTGGCGACCCACGAGCACACATTTAGGTGCTGGAACCCATTGGACTCGGCATCGTCGCTCCCATCCGACGACGCCGAACTGGCGGCAGGGCTGCAATGACCGATCTGCTCGAGGTCGACGGCCTCTACTTCAATTACCAGACGGGTTCGCGTCGCCGCGACGTCAACTCGAAATGGACTCTGCGAGATATTTCTGTCACGATAACTGCAGGTTCTACCGTTGGAGTCGTCGGGGAGTCTGGATCGGGTAAGTCAACCCTGGTGCGGCTCATGTGCGGCCTACTCGTTTCTTCCAAAGGTTCCATCTCGTTCGATGGTCGATCGGTAAGGGATTGGCTGTCAGAAGATCGTCGCGAGTTCCACCGCCGCAACCAGATCGTGTTTCAGAGTCCGGCAAGTTCGCTCGATCCGAGGCTGCGTATCAAGACGTCCCTCTCCGAACCGACGAAGGCCCTCGAAAAGCGCACTCCCGAGTCTACGGAACTGAGTGGATGGCTCCGAGACGTCGGGCTGAGCGGTGAGGTTCTCTCTCGATATCCACACCAACTTTCCGGCGGACAGTTGCAACGAATCGCCGTCGCGCGAGCGCTTTCAGTGAGACCCGAAGTGCTCTTTGCAGACGAGCCCACCAGTGCGCTTGACGTCTCTGTCCAAGCACAAGTGTTGAACCTCTTGATGGGCTTGAAGCACCAGCACGGGTTGACGTTGATGCTGGTATCCCATGATCTCGCTGTTGTTGCTCGTCTCTGCGAACGGATCATTGTGTTGAAGGACGGACAGATCGTCGAAGAGGGGGAGACCGCTCAGGTCATGACCGATCCCAAGACCGAGTACACCCGAACTCTGGTCGCCGCGTCTCGCGCGACAACCCTGGCAACGTGACAATGTCTCCCAGAGACGGGCAGATGATCGCTCGCATCGAGGTGAAGACCGAATGTCTGCTCGGCGAAGGTCCGACGTGGGACCTCGAACGACAACGTCTCCTCTGGCTCGACGTCGACTTGCACGAGTTGCACGAGTTGACAGTTGACGGCACGCATACATCAAGCCAACTGGACCGGCGAGTGAGCGCCATAGTGCCTGACACGGACGGACGATTCGTAGGTGTGGCCGGCCGAGACATCATCCGGTTCGACGATCTCGGATGCGGCAGCACCGTCGTCGCAACCCTGCCGCCAGATGGTGATGGCCTGGCCAACGACGCCCGGTGTGACCCGTCCGGGCGACTGTGGGTAGGAACCGTCGACCGATCTGGCGCGAAGGCAGGTGGCCTCTACTGCGTCGACGCTGACGGAAAATACAAAAAGGTTCGTGATGGAGTCGCACTCTCAAATGGGATGGACTGGAGCCCAGACGGAAGCCGGTGCTACTACGTCGACTCGCTCACCCACTGCATACAAACTCTGCACCTCGGCCCAGACGGATTACCGGTTCACACCGAAATCCTGGTCGGAATCGAACAATTGCCTGATGGGCTCACAGTCGACGCGGAGGGCGGAATCTGGGTCGCGCTGTGGGACGGTGGAGCTGTACATCGCTATACCCCCGACGGCCACCTCGATCAGGTCGTGTCCGTCCCTGGAGGATTCGTGACCAGTTGTGCCTTCGGCGGATCAGACCAAACGCGGCTCTTCATCACCACCGCTCGCGGTGGCCTAACCGAAGAACGGCTCCTGGAGGAGCCAAACGCCGGCGGGCTTTTCGCCATCGACGCCGGCGTTGCAGGTCGGGGATACACCCCCTTCGGCCGCAGTACCCCCGGTGGCGCATGACAGAGGAGAACCGACATGGGAAGACTTGACAATCGAGTGGCACTGATCACCGGAGCATCCCGGGGTATCGGTGCGGCCGCAGCGGAGGCATTTGCTCGCGAGGGCGCCAGCGTGATCGTCAACACGATCCCCGATGAACGGATGGATGCCCTGGCGGGGACGTCGTGACTCGAATTACCGACGCGGGAGGCATCGCGATCAAGGTTGCTGCCGACATCACTCTCCCTCAAGAAGTCGACAAGCTCATCGAACAGGCACAGAGCGCTTTTGGCGACATCGATGTGCTCGTTGCCAATGCGGCGTATTCGAGGCGCACAGCGTGGAACGACATATCAGTTGAGCAATGGGACCAGACCCATGGCGGTCAATCTGCGCGGGACGTTTCTGTGCGCAAAGGCGGTCCACCCAGGGATGTTCCGTCGAGGGCGAGGAAGCATCATCACTGTGACAAGCGTGACGGTAGATCTCGGCATGGCCGGAACCCTCGACTACGTGTCGTCGAAAGCCGGCATTATTGGTTTCACCCGCGCATTAGCTCGGGAAGTCGGCCCCGATGGCATCCGGGTCAACAGTGTGATGCCCGGAGCGATCAGAACGGAGCACGAGGTCGAACTCGAAACTGCCGATGAAGCGGAACTCGCCCGGGTGATGGCGGAGCGCCAGTCGCTTCCCCAACGAGGATACGCCGCCGACCTTGCAGGCACATTCGTGTACTTGGCCTCGGACGACAGCGCATTCGTCACCGGGCAAGTCGTGGCCGTTGACGGTGGTTGGGTCAACCACTGGCTCGACGGTCACGAGCCGTGCCCTCAATTATCTGTGGTGGCCAAGCAGACAACAAGGTCATCCGGGACCACAGGAGGTCGTCTCTTGATCGCCATTACCCAGGCTTCGTTCGGGGCGATCACTTCTTCGAGTACCTGCCCGCTGGTCGCGACCACGGTCCCGAGGAGTTGCCCAGCGTGGACCTTCGCGCCCCCGACCACATCCGTCAGGAACAGGCCGGCGTGCTGGACGGACATCATGTCGTGATCGAGGTCGCCGCCACCGGTGACCCGGATTGCCGCCCTGGCAGTGTCGGAGGATGTATCCGCAACCATGTTCATCATGGCAAGGACTCGTTGAACGCCCGCCACATACGCGTCAACCGAGGCTGGGCTCATCGATCCGCCGCCGGGGCACTCGACGTAAATAGCCTGGTCGACCACGCTGACCGTACGACCTTCGGAGCGCCCTGGGTGACGCCACACGAATTCTGCACCGAAGGCGAACGCGGCCTGTTTCGCGAGACTGTCCGCCGAAGCAATATCTGCTTGGTAGCCGGCGAGGAACGGCATGTCGTAGCCCTGCCCTGATGTGTGGAGGTCGATCAACAGGTCGGCGCCGTCGAGAACCTCGGTGAAGAGATGGTGAGCAATTTGTTCGGTGGCGCCACCGTTCGGGTCACCGGGAAATACCCGGGCCAGGTTGCCACCGTCGATGGTGCTCGTACGACTGTCAGCCCTGTACGCCGCCTCATGAGCGATCGGAACAATGGAGATGCTGCCGCGAGTGAGGACGGTCGCGTTGGCCGCCAATCGACCGGCGGCCAAGACACCTTGTGTCTCGTCGCCGTGGATCCCGCCAAGGACCACGACATGGGGACCGCGGGTGGTGGCTTCAGCAGTCCAGACATCAAATCCACCGGCGGCGCCAGCCCGGACTCTTCGTTGGGTGTGATTGATCATGTTGAGACCTCGAACTGTTGGAGCGCTGACTGAACGTCGCCGGCATGGATATGGGATGCCGCGTTGTCTTGGCAAAGCCGCGCGGCAGCGGTTGCATCCTTGTGTCCTGCTCCCGACAAGATCACCACTACTTCGTCGTCGTTTGAAATTTTTCCTGCATTCAGATCGGCAAGGACCCCGGCCAGTGCGGTCGCTCCCGCTGGTTCAACGAACAGCCCTTCGTGGCGAGCAAGGATCCTCTGAGCGTCCCAGGCTTGTTGGTCGGAGATCTCGACCACGTGGCCCCCAGAGTCCGTAATCGCCGCCGGAGCATCAAAGTCGAACAGGACAGGCACCTGAAGCCCCGAGATTGAGGTCGTGAGGGCTTCTTCAAGTGGAGCAAGCGACCCTGCAAGTGCTCGGTTGAGCGTCGGGCATCCAGCTGGCTGGACGCCGATGAGGCGCGGAATCGAGTCGCCTTGGCCCATTCGTTGGTACCCCCGCCAAATCGACGCCAGCAGCCCGCCGCCTCCGACTGGTGTGTAGATCGCCGTCGCGGTTGATCGTTGTTCGATCAGTTCGTAAGCGATCGTCTCGGCACCTCGCATTGCTTCAGGCGCGTAGCGGCCACCGGTAAGGAACGCGAGCCATCCTTGATCGGCCGCCATTGCTGCGATGCTCTGCGCGACATCCTCGACGCCTTCAAAAGTTGAGCCCAGCTCCGCGACGATATTCGCTCGTGCCCCATGAGCCAGGATCTGCTGCAACTTGCCATCCACGATGCCCGACACCGTGAACAGTCTGACTGGGAACCCTGCACGCGCTCCAAACGCAGCGATCGCCGCACCGCCGTTGCCTGACGAGGTTCCGACGGCTCCGAGTAGTCCGTCACGGTCGATTATCGCTGCAGACATTGCTGCGATCCGATCCTTAAACGACCCGGTTGGGTTCTGGTATTCGGCTTTGAAACAGATCGTCGGGCCTCCAGCAACAGCTAGTTGTGTAGAGGTCGCCTCGAGTAAGGGTGTGTCGCCCTCTCCGAGTTCGACGAAGTGGGACCGGTCAATCTCCAAAAGCTCAGCGAACCGCCACATCCTGAGATGATACATCAAAATGAAACTAGTGATTCACTAGATGAAACTGATCACGTCAGGGCGACCGCGAAGCAGCCTTCTTGTCCCGCCCGAGTCAAGTCACTTGAAGAATCGGTTGACCATCGTCCGTTGATTTTCGTAGATGGAACCGTGCAGTGGAGCCGGTGGCAGTGGCATTCGGACGGGGACCGCAGTCATTCGTGGCTCCGTCGTTGCCTCACCGGCGACTATCAGTTGGTCGAAGGAATCGAGATCCCCGATCGGGTGCACAAGTGGAAAGGCATCTACGGCTGCGAACTGAAAGAGCAACAAATTCCGTGAGCGAGTCGAACGATTTGGCGCTGAACCATGGACGGCGCGGACATGATGAAACGTCATGGAGCCCGCCTTTCCGGTCAATGGCACAGCCGCAGAGAAATCGATCGAACTCTCGATTGAGTCGATGGCGCCGCAGAAGTAACCATTCGCGTGATGGTCATGAATCACGCCTCGGTGGCTTCCCGGCAGGATGCACAACGGTCCGTTTGATTCGTCGACATCATCAAGCATGACCCCAACCGCCACAAGGTCATCATTGGTATGCGGGTAGAACGCCCAATCTTGGTGCCACTCGACTGCTGACCCATCCCCGGCGAGCTTCATGTTCAGCTTGCTGGTCTGGTAGCGAACACCAGGACCGATGAGCTGCGTGAGTATTCCAACCATTACGGGGTTGCGAACGAGAGCTGCCACGCTTGGCATGAGTGCGTGCGGCTCCTTGATGCGCCTCACCCTTGGTGTCGCCCTGGTGTGGCCAGGTTCAAGGTCGTAAGCGCTATCGCTCTCGGTGACGTCGGCCGCCTTGTCCACGAGTTGCTTGAGCTCTTCGCGAATCGCCTGAAGCTCCATCTCAGTCAGAACATTCGGTACGAGCAGGTAGCCTCGCTCTCGGTAGAACGCCAAGTCGTCCTGGTCAACACCCATGGCAACAACGTATCTCATCGCACGCCAGTGCGTAAAACTCTTGTTCCACCTAATGGACTTCTTCCAGGTGAAATATTCCGATTTCATCCTTGTTCATCAAATTTACCGTTCCTGGGTGGAAGTTGTTCGCAATCCGTGCAATGTTGTGGGGGAGGACTGATAAGCCCTCGAGGCGCTAGAAAATCATCCACCGTTTGCAGTTCTCGTTCCAACCAGCAAAACTCGCCTGCGGACAACTGACCTCACACCCAACCAATTGACCGGCTCAGCCACCTTTGGTCCAACGGGTTTGAAACGAATGGCCAACACCGGGCTCGATGTCGAGGAAAACAAAACTATGGCCAAGAAGACAACCACGACACCAGACGTCGCTCCAACAACCGTTTCGTCGAGTGGCTACTCCATCCGCGCCGTCGAACGAGTCTGCGACATCCTTGATCTTCTGCAGCGCTCACGTGAGGGCGTGTCTCTTGCTGACGTTGCCGCTGTCACATCGCTACCAAAAAGTTCGGTATTTCGATACCTGTCGGCACTCGAGGCGAGACGGTACGTCGAGCGCGACAGCGAGACCGCGCTCTACCGAGTTGGACTGTCGTTTCAACCCCATGACACTCGCCAGCTTGAGGCGTTCCTGGCACAGGCCGAAGGGCCGCTCCGCCGGCTCCGTGATGATCTCGGCGAAACGACGAACCTCGGCACGCTCGACGGGCCGATGGTGGTTCACAGCCTTGTCTTCGAGAGCAACCAGATGATGCGGCTCGCGGCGCGCGTCGGCGATCGTGCCCCCATTCACTCGACAGCGCTCGGCAAGGCGATGGCTGCCGGAATGCCGCAGGCGCGGGTGGTAGCAATGTTGGAGGCCACCGAGATGACACCGTTCACCTCGGCCACGATCACAGGATCAGAGGCGTACCTATCCGAGCTCGCTGACGTTCGGCGGCTCGGATATGCGATCGATGAGCTTGAAAATCAATCCGATGGCCGATGTGTCGCGGTGGCACTGCAGGGATTGCCGTTCCCATGCGGCATCAGCGTGAGCGCGCCCGCTCAGAGGCTCACAATCGACAAGGTCCCTGGCGTCGTCAAGCAACTTCGGCGCGTCGGCCTCGAAGTGGTTCGCGACTTTGTGTCCTGGCTCTGAGAGAGCACCGCAGCCCGTCATCCCCCGGGTCGGACATCGGATCTGACGCTCCACAGAATGTTCACTGCAACTGAGTCACCCTGCTGACTTTGCCATCGTGAGAAACAGCGCTCGTCGACCTGAGGCGAGGAGATCCACCGTGTCGTTCCCTACTGACAACACCGATGCAGCGTGAGCGGCACTGTTGCGCTGTTCGATCGGACAGCGCGGGCAGCCGATGCCGTGCGGGCTCTTCGGTCAGATCGAGGCGGTCAGTTCATCGAATGCTGCCGCGACTCATAGATGCTCGCATCGGGCTTCGACCCCGAGTTCGTAGTGACTGCCCTACAAACGCGTGCCCGCGGATCACCATCGACGCAGTCCGGTCCGTTCGTAGACCGCGCATGAGCTGGAGTCTCGCCTTGAGCCGTCCGTGATCGCACTCGAGTGGATTGGTCCCATATTGGGTGGTGTAGTGGAACACTTCGGGGAGTGGGTCGACGACGTGCTCCAACGGAGCCACCAGATCCGTGGTGACTTCTCTTGGCCGGTCGCGGCCCGCCAACATCATCTCGAGGAACTTGGTGTCCGCCGCGACGTTGCGGCGCTTCGACACCGAAACGTTGATGACCTAGCCGTGCTGGTCGACTGCCCGGTAGACGTACCGCCACACACCGGCCACCTTCACAGAGGTCTCGTCGACGAACTAGATGATTGGTTCCAAGGGGGTCGGTGGGTCGGTGGTCGTAGGCGAGGAGTGATCGGTTGGGTCCGGTCGCGCCGGTGGTTTCGTTGTGCCAGATCGCGGCGGTGAGCGCAAGGAGTCGTTGCAAGATGCGAGCGCAGACGCCTTCGGGTTTGCGGCCGCCGTGGCGTTCCAAGTCGAGCTGGGCCTTCAAGGTCTGGTTGACCGATTCGATGATCTGGCGGAACGGTTTCAGGAATCGGGTGTGCAGTCGTTCCGTCTTTTCTGAGCGCACCTTCGGTCGGATCAGTGTGATGCCGGCGTCGTTGAGTTCGGCCTCGAACGCAGCAGATCGGTAGCCCTTGTCAGCCATCAACACCTGACCTGGCCGGCCGCTGAGTGCCGGATCGAGGTGGATCATCGCCAGTGCAGTGTCGCGTTCGTCGGTCTTGGCTCCGGTCAACGCGTACGCGACCGGCAACCCCGATGGCGTGGCGATCAGGTGCAGTCGGAGTCCCCAGAAGAACCGGGAATGGCTGGCGCAGCAGCCGTAGGTGGCGTAGCCGGCCATGTCGGAACGTTTCACCGTTTCACGGCTCCGGCCGCACTCGACTGGTGTCGAGTCCACGAGCCAGACCAGTTACACCGAATTCCTGACAGACCCGGCTCGTGTCGCGACTGGCAACGTTGGTGGTGGCGCGTCCACCACTTGATGGTCTGGGTCGCGCAGACTGAGTCCGTGGCTGAGCGTGTGTTCGTGCGAGACCCGGAACCGTCGGAGGGCAACACGTTGTTGTCGATCATCTTGCGGGATCCGGGGTCGGTGGTTCGGTGGCGGAGATCGCAGATTGTGTTGTGGTCCGCGCAACGAATGTCTGTCGCCCAGATAGCGCTCATCGCGTTCACGTCGCAGGATCGGGTGCGCGAGGTGATCCACAACTTCAACAGCGACGGGTTCTGCTCCGCGAGGAGGGCGGGTCGTTTCAAGTGATCAAAACGTTGAAGCGTTCGAATGATCCGTTGTTCGAAGACAAGAAGAACCGGATTTTGGAGTTGTATGCGATCGCGAGTGGCACTGCTGAGCCAGGCCCGGGTAATCGAACGGTAGTGATTTGTGTTGACGAGTTCGGGCCACTCAACTTGCTGCCGCACCTGCGTAGGCACAGGGCACCCAAAGCGGTCGGCAAGGGTTCCACCGATCGGCTCTACGGCCACGTCGTGACCAACAAGGATCGGACTGCGTTTATCCGGTTGTTGCGTTGTGTGCGGAGCTTGCATCCGTCTGGCCTTCGGATTGCGATCGTGCTCGACAACTTTTCACCGCACCTGTCGACAAAGAAAGACCAACGCGTTGACGAGACAACCACGAGGGAAGCGCTCAACCACCCGCGATGGCGACATCGAGGTGATGGCAAGCGTAAAACTCTCTCGGGTCCGACGCTGGTGCAGGCCGAAGCTCGCCGTGAGGTCAAGCTCGCTGAGAACGCAGCCCAGCCACGAGTGGCGCGCACACGTTGGCGACGGCGAAAGGCTGTCGATGGTGCTCACCGCCGCCGACGACGGGCTCGCCATCTCGGTACCCGAAGAGTTTTCCGAGCCTTCATTTTCCGTAGCGTTGCGTCCTCCGGATCCTCGCTCGACGCCACTGGCGGTTCGTTGGACACGCTGACTTGCTCGGGAGCAACTCTACGCGGCCATCCGGCGTCGGTGAACGCCTTGCCCTCTCGCGAAACGTGTTCGGTCCATTTCTCGCCGTTCCAGTAACGGTGGCTAAATTCTCCGCTTGGATCGAGGTACCAGTCTGCAGACTGCGGTCCCATGTGCGTCTCCTTAGTGGTGTGGGAGAAGTATCGCGCACTCAATACCGCCTCAGAGACAGTTCCCGGTCGGGCAAC
>Ga0209491_10000751_pt1 | contig 64995 bp, 58 predicted proteins | sample BON02_FD_187213 | JGI IMG/M metagenome (GOLD analysis project Ga0209491, IMG submission 187213) | Freshwater microbial communities from Lake Bonney liftoff mats and glacier meltwater in Antarctica - BON-02 (SPAdes) (version 2) | ecosystem: Environmental > Aquatic > Freshwater > Ice > Glacier... | reverse complement strand
TATAGTCCAATCACCGCTGCGCTTGGTTGTCCTATTTTCAAGCTATGTCTCCGCTCAAGAAATTGTACTTTTTTATTTTACAAAAAAGAATTTCTAAGGCGGAGCTGGCTGGCATTTAAAATAGTTTGGACTATTTTAAAATTAAAATTTGTATAGTTTTAACACAAAAAAAGGCTGCCCTCTGGCAGCCTTTTTTCTTATGATACAACTAAGCATTAAAAATGCAATAGTCAGCAATGCTTCTTACATTTTCAAAATTCTTTCTGTTTTTATGATTGCGCCATTGCTTATGATTACAAAACTATAGACACCACTTTTGTAGGCCGACAGGTCTATGCTTTTGTTGCCTGCGTTTAGTTCTATGATGTTCAATAATTTGCCATCTATTTGATATACTTTCACTGTGATGGGCGCTTCGTTTTCATAAACAATGTTTACTAAACCTTCTGTTGGATTGGGAATTAGTGTAATGCTAGTTGAGCCGATGCAGGTTGCATTGGTCGCCATTGCAATGCTTGAATATGCGAAAGTGCCGTTCATGTCTATGCTTTTCAATCTATAGAAGTTAATATTGGCTTTGCTATTGTGGTTGAAACTGTAATTGTTTAAGCCATTGATCTCTCCTTTGCCTTTTATTAGTGCTACGGTGCTAAAGGTGTTTCCATCTGCGCTCCACTCTAGGTTATAATGCGAAAAATTGACCTCATCGGTACTTGTCCATTTAATAATGTTCTCATTGCAGGCATTATTAAAGGCCGTAAATGATATTAAATTTATTGGCAAAGCAGTCAATTGCGTTTGGGTATATCCCAAGTGGTAACAAATGCTTGCCCAAAAAGAAAGGCAGGCAGTAAAATGAATAAAAAACAGGTATTTTTTTTTCAAAAATAAAAAGACATTTGTATCAGTGCATTGGGTAATTTTTATGTTTCATAAACTCAAAAGCCTATTTCATAAAATGATACAAAAATTTAAATTTAATTTATTCAATTTTGTGTCATAAACAATTAAAATAATGAAAAAAATAATTACAATTTTATGCCTAACTTTTAGTTTTAGTTATGCAAACGCACAAGCCACTTGGACTTATGTAGAAGTGAATGACTCATTAAACAATAGCTTTAATGGCGTTTGTTTTACCAGTGAAACTGCCGGGGTTATTGTAGGTCAAAATGGCATGATTAAACGATCTACCGATGGAGGAAAAACTTGGACAAGTATCAACTCAGGACAAACAACAGACCTTAATAATGTTTTCTTTCTAAACCAAAATCTTGGTTGGGCAGTAGGCACCGCTGGAATTGTTATTAAAACTACCGATGGCGGATTAACATGGGCCAACTCATCGGGCACTAATCTGTCGGGCTATATTCTTAAAGATGTTAAATTTTTAGATGCAAACAATGGCTATGTAACAGGTTCTCAAGTTTTTAAAACCACTAATGGCGGCAACACATGGACCCAATTAACTTCTGCATCATCGTTTAAGCAATCCATAGATTTTATAGATATTAATAATGGTTATGTTTGTGGAAATGACGGATTGTTAGGGAATACCGTAAATGGCGCAAGTTTTTTAGGTCAAACATCGCCCGTTGGAAATAATATTTACAAAATTAGATTTATTAATGATTCTGTTGGTGTAGCTGTAGGTCAATCTAATTTAATTCTTTATACTAAAAATAAAGGGGTAACTTGGACGGTTAAAAGCACAGCTGGAAATAACGATTTATTAGATATTTGCACCATTGGTAGAAGTATTTTTTGGGCAGCAGGAACCAATGGATATATTCAAAAATCTACCGATGCCGGAAACTCTTGGACAACAATAATCGATGCAGGTAATCAAGGACAAGAATATAAAGACATTAGTTTTATAAACGAAAATTTAGGCTGGTTTGTTGGAGAATCTGGCGTAAATATTTATGATAATAGGCCGAAAACAAATAACAAGAAATTAAGTTTAGAATCACAATTTAAAATATATCCAAACCCAAACAGCACAGGCGTTTTAAATATAGACAATACTGCTCACGGAGTAGTATCTATTTATAATACAATTGGACAAAAAATGTTAACCCAAAATATGGATGCAAGCAATACAACAATTAATATTTCGGCTATGCAAAAAGGTATTTACCTAGTAATATTTCAAAGCAATGGCGCACAGCAAACCACTAAACTTATTGTTGAATAATTTTTAAAAATTAAGACTAAAAAAACACCTATCACACAAAAAGCAGGTATTTTTTTATATGCAAAAAGGCTCAGCAATAATAGGTTGGGTCTTTTTTGTTTTAGTAAAATATTAATCTGTTTTTAAAGTCAGTCAAAAATATAGCAGTTTTTTTAACACAGTTATTTGGCCGATTTAAATTATTCAACAAATTTAGTGATTCCAGACTACAATGGAGGAAAAGTAAATTTAGTAAATCCAACTACAAAAACATTAACTGCAACCAATTCTTCTCAGAACGCTCTTAATACATTAGAGTATGATGGCACAGATTACTGGACCTGTAGAAATGGAAATGACCAAATTAACCTAATTAGAAAAACAGATGGCGTCACTATAAAAACCTCTGCTATAATGGGAGCATGGATGTATGGATACTTGTCCGCCACACAAATTGCAACTTATTCTGGCAATGAAAAAACCTTTTAAATCTACAACCCAGCTTCGAATGTTGTCGCATTTAGTAAAAAAGTAAAAGGAGTTTCTTTTAGAGATATGGCTGCATTTCAAAATAAATTATATGTAGTTTCTGGAAATATTATTACTAAAATGGACCCTGCTGGTTTTGTTGTTGAAAAAACTTATTTAATTACTGATTTAAATAATATGAGCGGCATAGCCTCTGTTGGCAATGGAGATTTTTGGGTTTCTGTTGGCACTAAATTCTACAAGGTTAATTTGCCATAATTTACATTTTTAGTAACGTTAATTTTGAACTTTCTATAATTTTTTTGGGGTAACCCGCATATTGGCATATTGTAATAAAGATATTATTTTAATTTAAACAATAAAAGTTAATCATAAATTTTATATAATCCCAAACCTCTTATCCAATCAAATTTCTTTGTCTTGCAAATTGTATTAATTCAGCGGGATTATGAATGCCCAATTTGAAATTAATATTTTTGCGGTGGGTTTTTACAGTGTGTGGACTGAGAAAAAGTTTTTCAGCTATTTCTAAAGTAGAAGCATTTTTTGCAATCAAAATAATAATTTCTATTTCCCTTTCACTCGATTTAATTTCCTCATTTTCAACCTCTAAAGTAGGTTTAAAATTATTTAAAATCAATTTTGTAACTTCTGCATCATAAAAGGTTTTGCCTTCATTAACAATTTCAAACCTTTGATAGCTTTGGTTGTAAAGTATTATTTTTTTTGAGAGCTGATATCTTTGCCAGATTTCTTGTGCCACTAGATAAGGAATATTAGTAATTGTTTTCTCACTTTTTGCTTGTATTCCTTTTGTTTTTAATAATGCCTGTATTTCTTGGGGCAATTTTTTATCTCCATTCAAAAATTGAATGGTATAAAAATCTTTCCTTGGGTTACTAGCTATTACTTCTGCATCAATTCTTTTTTGCAATGTTTCTGCCGTGGCCATGGAAACATTACCTAAAACAACCGAAGGCTCATTAAGTAATAAAATCAAAGCCTCATTTTCTTTGCAACCTAAAAATACAGCCAATTGCTTTGATACTTGGTTTATTGCTAATGGATTTTTGATAAATATAGCTATATCCACAGGCTCTGCCTTAACTGGTAATGGCATATTTGCATCTTGCAAAAAAACCTCTAATCCTAGCTGTTCTAAAAGTTCAGAAGCCTTGTCAGCTATTTCTTTTTCAGCATTTTCCAAAAAAACAGATGGAGCATTATATAATTGCCTTACAAGAAACTCATGATTAATTTCAAATGCATCTGCCAATATTTTTGCTATTTCAGGATTTGCCGTTCCGATAGATTTTATTATTAAAGTCTTATTCATTTATTTTACACCACAAAATTGTAGGTTATAATTTTTATTTTAATACCCCCCAGTAGGTATTTTAATACTAAGTTAAATCGAAGATTGACTCTGTTTAAAATTGATTGTATTTTGTTCGATGCAAAAGTGCAAGTAATAATTTGCCCGTAAAATCCCTAAATATAAGGACAATGATAAAGTGTTATCAAAAATTTAAACTAATTTTATCCCCTATCGGTAAAGTTAGCGCAGCGTTCTAGCTATAAATTATTGAAACGATTCTCGGAATCGAAACGGAATTATTTTATATCAACATAAGCAGCGCGCTAAGAGCGCTACGAAAGGAGGAGCATGTTGCTTATAATTAAATAATTACAAGCAAACAACCGCATACAAAGGCAAATTAACCAGCCAATCTTCTTTTCTGTAATAATTCATTGAAAACCTTGTGGCATTTTTAGTCTGGTGTTTTTCTTCAAATAGTTTTAAACTTTTCGCTTTTAAATTTTCTTCAGCTTTTACTTCTATTGGAATAATGTTTTGATTTTCCTGAACGATGAAATCCAATTCTGCAGTGGCATTTTCTGCCGACCAATAAAATAAATCAAATTTTAATTTCAACTCTTGTGCTACAAATTGCTCGGTTAGCGCACCCTTAAATTCTATCAGTATTTGATTTTTATTCAATATAATTTGCTCAGCAAGCTGAGCCATCGCATTTAACAAACCAATATCAATTAAGTACAATTTAAAAACATCAAAATCTAAATATGCTTTTAAAGGAATTTTAGCTTGGTTAATTTTTATACTTTTAAGCAATAATCCTGCGTTGGTTAGCCAACTAATGGCTGTTTCAAAGTCTTTTGCTCTTGCACCTTTTTTCAATTGACTGTAAATAAACTTCTTATTTTCTTTGGCCAATTGGCCTAAAATCGATTGCCACACCATCCTTATTTTTGGCACAATTTCTATTGGAGCATATTTGGCAAAATCATTTTCATACCCTACAATAATATTGTTTTGAATGGTTCTAACTGCTGCAAGGTTTTTGGTTTTCAAATAGGTATTAACAGCCTCGGGCATTCCTCCTATATAATAATATAAGCGTAAATATTGATTTAATTTTTCATGAAAAGGCGCAATGATTTCCCATTTTTGTTCTTTTAAAGCCATTGCCAAAGGCTCTTCATTCAAATTAATTAAAAATTCATCGAAACAAATGGGATATAAATTCAAAAAATCGACTTTACCAACAGGAAATGTGTTATTTTTTTGCAAAGAAACGCCCAATAAAGAACCTGCTGCCATTACAAAATATTCTGAACCATTTTCTTGAAAATATTTTAGGGCTGTTAATCCTTTTTCTGCTTCTTGAATTTCATCTAAAATAAGTAATGTTGTATTGGAATGTATAGTTTGCCCAGATTCGATTTCAAAAATTTGAATAATTCTAGGAATATCAAAATCGGTTGAAAAAATGGATTGCAAACGCACGCTGCTTTCAAAATTTATATAAACTACATTTTCAAAATACAAATTGCCAAATTCTTTCATAAGCCAAGTTTTGCCTACCTGCCGCGCACCTTGAATAATAAGAGGTTTTCGGTCAATTTTATTTTTCCATAGTTCTAATTCTTTTATACTATTTCTTTTCATAGCTAATTAATATTATGCAAATATACGAACTTTCCTTTAATAAAGTGTTACGAATAACATTTATTCGTTTGATAAAGTGTGTTAATTTGCATTTATTCGTTTGAAAAATTGTGTTTTAAAAGTGCTTTTGGGTTTTAATAATGCCAGTTATTTTTTAATTTCTCTTATTAACGAGAAAACACATGGCTACAATTCTTTGTGAGTAAATCCCAAATTAATACAGTTTGAACTCATAAAACCATATTATTTCAATAGAATCATTTTAATCCAAATTCTTATAATAATAGGCAAGGGCCTCGCCCAACGATGAGATATGGAGTTTTTAGTACAATCGTTTGGTTTGTTCATCGTCCTTGCTGAAATCTGCGCTACATTGCGCATAGTTGTCGGTTATTTTTTGATAAAATCTTCGCTCACTGCTTCGAATATCCCGAATACGGGCAAAATTTCAAACTCAAACCTCTTTTGGCTTATGCCCTTTATATTTTCCATTTCAATTACTTTCAGCATTTCAAAACATTTTAATCCTCGTCATCTTCATTGTCATCCTCTACCAATACTTCTTCTTCAAACTCATCCAATTACTGTTTCATCTTTGGCTTCTATGCCGTAAACCTTATTTATCATTTTTAAAATTTGATAGTAATTCAAATTCTTTCTGTTTTAGCTTCATTACTGCCAATCTGGGTTGTATAATCAAACCAATATTCTCTAATGATTTTGTTCCTTTAATTTCAATAAGTGAAATCGGATTTTCAAATGTTTTATTTGGTTCAAATGTTACTGAAACCCAACGGTTATCATCTGTAGTTTTGTCTTGATGTGCTTTTTCAATTACTGTAATTGTGCCCATAATGCAATTACCTTCCTGACTATGATAGAACAACACTTCATCCCCTAATTTCATTTCATTCAAATTATTGCGTGCTTGTGCAATACAACCGTAAAGTGTTTCGGTATATTTTATTTTTAGACAACCTCACTTAAACTTATTTGTTTTCCATTTGCTCATAATTAATTCAATTTTCTTCATAATAATAAGAATAGTCAATGCCCTTCATATACATCTTACGGCTGTGAATATCGTCTGTGAGGGCGTTTTTAAGTAGTACATAAAGGTGTTTGCTTTGGGTTGAGCTTTTAATCATTGCAGCCATGTATTCTGCTTTGCCAATTTTGCTCCAATCCATACATCTCTTAAGTTGTTTTTTAAGCATCAAATCCAACCATATTCGGGTGCTTCTGCCGTTGCCTTCCATAAAAGGGTGGGCAATATTCATTTCCACATATTTATCTACTATTGCATCAAAAGTATTTTCGGGCATTGCTTCTATTTGCTTTAAAGTAGCCATAAGATATTGTGCCATTGCAAATTGAAACCCGCCTTTTGAAATATTTTTTTGTCTTATCTGCCCTGCAAAATCATAAAATCCACCAAATAAATAAGCATGTATTTGCTGCAAACCTTTGGCAGTTCCTACTTCTATACTGTTTATAAATGTGCTTTCAAACAAGGCATAAGCTTTTAATTTGCTTTTTCCATCTATGGTTTCATCGCTATACGTAAACCATTCTATAAATCGGTTTGCTTTTTTACTCGGAAATTGTTTGCCCAAGGCAATAATGCCATTATAATCCAGCATATCGGCTAAACGCTTTTTGCCATCGGGTGCAAGGAATTTTAACTGGGTAGTGGCACTAACCACTTCGCTTTGCTCTTTCTTTAATTTGGCTTTTAGGTATTTCCAATAGTTGCGGTTTTTGGTATAATCGTCTTGCTTGTTGAGCACCGCCACTATATCCAATACTGAAAACCACCATTTGGCGTTTTTTTCATCCCACAAGGCGCGCACTTCTTTGTCGTCAAAAAAGCGTATAGATATTTTTTCACTATAATTCATAACCAATGGATGTTATATTTAATTTGATGGCTTCATCCAACTCATTTGTCTTTTGAATTTGTCCTGAAAGTGTTGATGTCAGCCTTTGTAATTTATTATTAAATGCAATTCCATCCGTGGCTAATGTTGCAAAGTCAATATGTCTGCCTGGTGTAAGTATAAAATTGTTTTTGCTTACATATTGTATGTTGGCAGATTTACAAAAGCCTGCAACGTCAGCATAGTCTGCACTATATTTTTTTTGATTGGTTTGATTTTTCAAATGCGCGTAATCAGTCAAATCATCTTTAATCAGTTGTTCAGACAATTTTTTCCAATTATGGTAAGTGTTCGCATTTTTGGCAATGTCTTTTGGGTCTGCACCTGTTTCAACTTCTAATTGTTGGTAGAGATTATTAAAAGCATTTGAATTATATTTTAAAAAAATAAAACCTAAAACAACGTGTTTGTATTTAGCCCTATACCTATTGTTGCGAAGTTTGTCGGCTGCTTGCCAAAGGTTTTTATATAATTCTAAGTTATCACTCATTGTCCGTATATTTGTAGGCATTACAGCGCATAATTTTTAATTTTAATGTGCAAATATAAACGATTTCTCTTGTTAATAATGCTGTAATTAAAGGGCAAACCATAAAGCAATAATTTATGCTAGGCTGTATGCCAAGTCTTTAACTATTAAAAAAACTGCCAATACTTGGGTTACAATTTTAAAATTTCTCTAATTTTAGTTTTACCAAATGCACATATTACCAAGTTATCTGCAAGCTACACTATTATTTTGGCTGGTATATATTAAAATAAGTTCAAAAAAAATCATCCCTTGCACTTTCAATGCTTTAAAAAATGCTTTTTGGGCATTGATGAAGGGGGCGGTATTAAAAAGGGTTATGCTTTTCATGGGTTAAATATTTTTGAGTTGGTTTTCAATTAATTGTATTAAAATGGTAGATGGATTGCAGATTCCCATTTGGCGAAAAAAGACAGAGGAATTTTTATAGATTTTTTTGAGTTTGTGAAGTGGTTTTTTTCTATTTAAAAAATATACTCTAGTAAGAGTATGGTTATAAGGAATAAACAGTATTTAATTTGCATAATCTGTTTTTATAAAAAAATAATTAATAATCAAATAATTTGAATACTTTCATTGGTACATTTGTATAATAATATAATTTTAAGTTTGTGACGATAAATATTGCCATAGTAGATGATAAATTCATTAACCGCAAAGCGATTAGGGATAAGCTTTCTAAAAGCAAAAGTATAAATATCGTAAGCGATTTTAATAACGGCCTCGATTTTTATGATTTTTTATCTAATCCTCAAAACAACGAAATAGTGGATGTAGTAGTTTTAGACCTAGATATGCCAAAAATGAATGGAATTGATACCATTGCAAAATGCAAACTAGTATATCCAAATATTAAATACATTATTTTAACCATATTTGAAGACATAGATAAGATTTTTGAAGCCATTTGTATTGGTGCAAATGGATATTTATTAAAAGAAGATAGCGGATTAAATATAGAAGAAGCAATAGTTAATGCACATCAATTTAATGGGATGCCGATGAGCCCAACAATTGCAAGAAAAGCTCTGGAATTATTAAAAACCAGTACTTTTTCAATGCCAAATTCTAATCTAAAACAATCTTTAATAACAGAAAGAGAATTAGAAATACTAAAACTGCTAACATCAGGAGCAAGCTATCCCAAAATTGGCGAAAATTTATTTATTTCACCTTTAACTGTGCGAAAACATGTTTCTAATATTTATGAAAAATTGCATGTAAATAGCCGCAGTCAATTAATTTTAAAAGCATTGGAAGAAAAATGGATATAAAAATTTTTTTTACACTCGTTTTAATAGCAATATGTAACATTCTTTTTGCTCAAACTAAAGATGAACTACAAATAGACAATTACCTAAAAATGGCTAAATCAATAAGTAATGATAATATTTATGCTGAGGATAGTCTTGTTAATTTAGCAGTAAAATTATGTAAGAAAATCAATAATAGACGATTATTAGCAGAATGTCTTTTGAAACGTATTGCTGTTTTACAAAACATTGGCGAAAATGCGGCTTCCAATACTTTAAATAAAGAAGTCTATTCCTTGTGCAAGAAAGAAGGTTTTAGTGATTTAATGCCTGATTGCTTGTATAACGATGGCATTTATTATATGTTGCAAGAGAAAAATATTATCGCAATAGATAATCTGGGAAGAGCAAGCAATTTGTTTTTAAAAGCAAAAAATCATAAAAAATACATTCAAGCAACTGCAAATTTAGGATGGACTTATGGTCAAAATCAGAATTACCTTGCTGCAAGGCATTATTTAAAAGAAGCTTTAGAATATGCAATAAAATATACACCAAATAAGTTAGGTTTGATTTATGAAAAGTTGGCCATACAATATGCCAAACATAAATATGAATATAAAGATACTGCAATAATCTATTTTCGACTTGCAGAAAAAGAATACAAAAGCGATAATGATTTATATGGTTTGGCTAATATTTACAATAATTTAGGGAGCACATTCTATTTGAATAATCAATTTAACGAAGCGTTAATAAATTATAATTTGGCTTTAGAAAATTATCAAAAAATTGGTTTTGAGTATGCAGAAAAAGAAATTTATATGAACTTGGGTGCAATAAATACCGATTTAGGAAACTTAGTATTAGCAGAAAAATATTTAAACCAAAGTATGCAAATAGCCAAAGCAGAAAATGACAAAAATACACAAACTGAATTGTTGAAGAGCTTTGCCTTTTTGAGTGATAAGAAGGGGGATTATAAAAATGCTGTTAAATATTATAAGCAATACATTTCAGATTATTTTTTGAATTATGGCGAGCAGCAAACCAATGAAATTAATAAACTGGAAAAAAACAACGAAATTATTACCAGAGAAAATAAACTTATACTATTGAGAAAAGACCAGGCAGAATCGCGTTTAAAATATTTTATAGTATCTGCAATTGCATTTTCGATAATACTGCTAAGCATATTTTTAATAATTTATTTAAATAAAAAAAATAAACGTGAAAAACAGGTAATGAATATTGATTTTGAACAAAAAAGTGAAATGCTAATAAGGGATACTGCAGAAGAAGAACACAAAAGAATTAGCAGAGATTTGCACGACAATATTGGTTCTTATGCAGTTTCTATTATGAATAGCATTGAACTGTTGGATTTGGAGCTGAATAAAAGTGAGCTAACACAACAACTAAATGAAATAAAATCTAACGCAAGCAATGTTTTAAATAGTATTAGAGAAACAATTACTGTATTAAATCATAAAGAATTAGGGTTAATAAAAATATTAGATAGCTTTAAAGGTTATGCTACAAATATACTTAAAAATCATCTAGAAATACAGTTTAATGCACTAGAAGATATAAGCAACAATAAACATACTCTTCAATAGATTCTGTTAATATCAGCTATTTGCTAAAGGAATTGTTTAACAATGCCATTAAGCATTCGGAATGCAAGACAATTAATTTTTCAGTTAAGGAAAAAGAGAAAATATATTATTTTGAATTAAGTGATGATGGTATTGGTTTTGATTTACAAAATTATGAGGCGAGAAACGGTATGGAAAACCTGAAATACCGCGCGGATAAATTAAAAACAGAGATGAAAATAGTTTCTGCAAAAAATCAAGGTACTAAAATACAATTTAGTTTAGTGTAAAATATACTCTCACTAGAGTATTGCATAACAAACGCAAAGCCTGCAATTTTGAAGCATAAAATCAATCTCATGAAAAAAATATTTTTTATCAAAAATCCATTGCTATTAATTTTTTCAATTCTTTTTATTCTTTTTGCCTGTAAAAAGCCAAAAGAAGAGCCGCCTGCTGCTACCGACATCAATCAAGGTGCAGTTGAAGTGAGAAATAACAATTCTGGATATGATACCATCGTTAATATATTGGCAAACCTAAAAGGGGTTGGCACTGCAATTGGAGATATGGGAGTTTTAGATTTTACGCTGGAGAGTAATAATAATTTTAACTTTGTATGGGCGCAAGAAATTTTTTATCAACAAGGTTTAAATTATAATGCCACAAGACTATCTTATAATATTAATGCTAATACCTATGTGCCTTTGCCTGCTAGGGCTACAAAAAGTGTAGCAACAAAATCAAGTAACGATAATAAAAATTACACCTATTTTTTCAAACCCTACAGCAATTTTTTTAATTATTGTGAACAATATTCACTAACATCAGGTTTCAACACTTCAGTAAACGCATCCTTCGGTGGAGATGTACTTGCCTCAATTCCAAAAAGTTTTGATATTAATGGCGAGCCAGACATGGGTTTTCTATTTCCTATGATGAATACGCAAAGATTTCCTGGGAATGTAAATTATGATTCAAGAAAAGGTTGCGCTACCGCTGGTGCTCCATCAACTGTGGATTTATACATGTTTAGAGTTTGTAATCCTTATCCATTTTTTTTCGAATATTCTACCAATCCAGCAATTCCTAAAATTGTAGCCAACTTTTTGGATGTATCCTACATCAACACGCCCAGAGGGCAAGCTAAAAGTGTTATTTATGCTTTTGATTTAAGAAGCGATTCATTGTTTGCCAATTTTGTTTTAGATACTATTAATGGTTCTGGGTTTCCCGCACAATATATTGAGCAAATAACAGGAATAGCAATTGGGTCAGGTTTATCCAATTCTTCGGGCATTAAAAAAGTAAGACATTATAGCACTGACGGCAAAATTTTTGGTATGCTTTTTCAAGACATCAATACTAAAAAATGTTGGACATATTCTTTTGATTACACTACACACACTTTTACCAAAGGCATGGAAAATGCGAGCTTGGATTATAGTGCAGCAGGTTCGGATATAGATGTAGATGAGTATGGTAATGTATATTATAGCGGAGCGGCTGGCAATGGCTCAAATGCTAGCGGAGTTAGTATATACAAAAAAAGTATTTCTGGATCTTCTACCTTAATTGGCAACGATAATATTTTAAAATATGGGGAAGTAATACAGTTAAAATTTTTATTTGGCAAGGTTTATTTGGCAGTTAAAGGCAGCATAACAGGAACATCTTATAAACAAATAACATTTCTAAAACAACAATAACAAAGCTATAACCGTAAAAAAAACTTTACTTAATTTGGAACATGAATTTAAATAAAAATACAAAAATAACATTGACAATAGCTATTTTAAGCTATCTGTCAGTACAAGTATCTTTTGCGCAAAACATATCTTATAAAATAGTAGAAAACAATGTCAAGAATTATGAAAATCTGCACATTCGCCCATATTTTTCATTTGCCATTCCTCCCACAGATTTAGTAAAAAATTTTCCAATAAATATATGTGTTGATGGGCAATATTGGGCAGAAAAATTTGATTACCGTGCAGGTTTGAGTTACGGAACATTTAAAGGAGGGAGCATAGGGGCAACCTTCCATATAAAAAATGGTGTAAAAAGTGCAAATCATAAATTTGTAACTTCAAGAACCAAAAGTGGTAAAACAGAAACCACTAAATTTTTTAGAGCCAAGGCTGATTTGTATAGGGTTTCTGGTCCTTGCGCAGATTTAACGATGGGTGCTTTGCAAAATGCTGGTTTATTTCTTAAGTTTGATTTTGGGTGGGATATTCAAACACTGGCTTCTGCTAGAGCTAAAGTTGAAGGGATGAAGCGTACGATTAACAGTAGCAGAAATGGTTGGTTCGATATTAAATTTCAAGGTGTTTTAGCCAATGTTTTGGTAGATGAAACAGATTATTTTAAATTAGGGCAAGGCACTGGAAAGGAAGAATTAAATAGAAAAATGGCGCTCGGTTTTCAAGTTAATCCAAGTGTCGCTATTTCACCATGGCGCACTGTTACTTTTTATGCTGCATTGCCAATGGGCTATATGAAATATTTAGGTGTCAATACTGCAAATACGCTTGGTATAGCCACAACAGCAAAAGGCGCACCTATTTTAAGCATCAATTTAGGCGCTTCTATTGGGTTTTAACCAAAAGGTCTGAATTTCTAAAAGGGTTAAAAAAAAACATTGCTAACCATTGCTATGAAGTGGTACGAAAATAAAGAAAATATACTGTTTACTCTTTAATGAGTCTTGAGACAGTGGTTTGGCCCGATGCCAAATGTACTTGAATGAAATAAATGCCGCTTGGCAAAAGAGCAATATCAATTGTGTTTTTTTGTTCTTTCAGCAAGTTTTCTTTTTCTAAAAGTATTTTAAAATTTTTCTTGCATGTTTCATTTTTTTTTACTTTGCAAAATGCAAAATATAAATAAATTAAAATTAAAACATTGCCAGGGTCAATTATAAATCCTAATTCTATTTTTACAAAAGGTGGTTTAATTCCTAATCCTCTCCCTTTAGGATTTTGTAACGAAAATTTTTTGTGTATTAATGGTTGTAATGTTTTACCTTGCATCAGTTTAATTATAGGAATTGAAATTTTGCCCTGTAATGCCAATGATCCTGATTGTCCTCCAATAAATATTAGTAAAAATACGCAATATTGTTGCGCAGCAAATTGCAGCCCAAGTCCACTTTTGCCTTGCTTTCAAAACAGCTAATTAGACTTTGTTCTAAAATAAATACCATAAATATATTTAAAAACATGAAAAAACTAACGCTCATTTTATCAATATTATTTTTTAGCGATACCGTGCAATCGCAAAGAATTGTGTGATACTCAGTAACAAAACTTTACCAAGACACCACTAAATTTATGGATGCAAATGGCTATCAGTTTCAAATACCATTTAGCTTAAAAAATGAAGGTGATTTTGCAATTTCTGACAAGGATACCATCTTGTATTTTTACTATTTGGATAGTGAAACAAAAAATGGAGAAGGGCTTTTTAATGGCAAACTGTCTGTAAAGAAAAGCATTGCAAAAAACGATACTACACATTTTTATTTAGACATCTTTTTGCCAAAGTGATGCGATAATTATCAAATCAATAAATTGCATTTTGGCATCATTCCAAATTATAATTCAAAAGCAGACTCAGTGATAAGAACCAATGATCCGATATTAATGCATTTTGTTTGCACTAATCCTGTTTCTGTAAAGTTTTTGGCAAATCCAGAAATTGAAAAAGTGATAGTTTATCCCAATCCTGCCCATACAGAAATTAAAATCAAGAATTTACCTTATCAAAAAAACGTAGAAATTTTAATTTATAATTCTCTAGGTATAAAGGTTGCTCAAAATTTAATTGCTGATACAGAAAAAACTATAAATATTGAGCAATTAGCTTCTGGAACTTATTTAATAAAATTTGAAATAAATAAGTTGCCCTATTCCGCTTGGTTTAGTGTAAAATAATATGAAATACAGGCGCTTACTTATTGCATATTTCTTTCTCATTGGGCTTTTTGCTAACGCGTAACGTAAGATTGATTTAGGCATTAGCATTAAATTGCCAAATTTATATGATACCATTATTACCCCAACCAATGTTAAGGTAGAATTTGAGGTTTTAAATTTTGGTGAAGACTCTATCAATGCAGGTGAGGCTTTTAGATGGCAAATTGAAATTGGCGGAATATTGTTTCCAAACAACTATTATCGATTAAAAGCAGATTTATACAAAGGTAGTGCTTTGCATTTAGCAAGTAATCCTCGTGTTATTGGATACTTTGAAACACCAACCTATACATGTGTAAGTATAACAAATCAATACCTGAATTTGAATGATTCTATTGATTTAGAATATAGTAAAGATTCAAATAATAGGTCTTGTGTAGATATTTATCATATACCTACTATTAGGCTTAGCAAGGATAAAGTAATTGATAAAAAAATCAACATCTATCCAAATCCAAGTGCGGGTGTTTTAAATATTGAGAATATACCTGAAACCGCTAAAATTTCTATTTACAGTTTAGAAGGTAAATTATTAAATACTTTTATTAATATTGGACCAAATCTGCAATATGTCGGCATAAATAATTTAAAAAATGGTGTCTATTGGTTAATGATAGTGGATGATTTTAACATCATTTATGCTGAAAAATTGGTAAAAGAATAGTTGGATTCCTTACATTAATTGATAAAATTTATCATTCGCCAATAGATTTTAAATTATTTTTCTATCAAACAAACGTAAATTTTTAACTGTTTATAGAACTTTTATCATGCAGTAAAATAATTATCTTACTTTTGTAAAATAATTATAATGAATAAAAATATATTGTGTTTAATTGTTTTGGTTTCTGCTTTTGTGTTTAGTTGCAAAAAGTATGACGAAGGGCCTTTGATCAGTATTGCATCAAAAGAAACACGGGTGGCCAATGTTTGGAAAGTAACAAAAGCAATTAATTTAAATGGAACAGACACCACCAATGCTTTTTACCTGCATAAATGGGAATTCACCAACAAGTTTTCAGTTATATTTCAAATCAATCAGCAAAAGTATTTTGGAAGGTGGCAGTTTACACAAGGAAAATCAAATTTAGAGATTGTATATGACAGTTTGCCAACTCAAACATACCTTATAAAACGATTAAAAGAAAAAGAAATGATACTTACCAATAGGGCCAACGATGTAACCATAAATTTTGCCCCTGTAAATTAGAAAAAAATAAAACAAATGAAAAACGTTAGCATTCTTATTCTACTTATTTTAGCAAGCTTTGGCTGTAATCAGAATAATAATTTATTAGATACCCAAGCTTTTTCTGAAGGCATAAAACAGCCAAATGTTTTAATATTAGATGTAAGAACTCCAGCAGAGTTTAGTAAAGAACGCATTGCTAATGCCATAAATTATGATATTTATGCTGAAGATTTTAGCAAACAAGTTGCAGGCTTAGACAAAACTAAAGATGTTTATGTATACTGCTTGGCTGGCAGTAGAAGCAATACTGCTGCAGATATTTTGAAAGAGAATGGGTTTAAAAATGTATATGAATTAAAAGGGGGCTTGCTTGCTTGGTTAAAGCAAAATAATCCTGTTGAAACCACTATGCCAATGGATGAAAATGTGCTGAAACAAGATTCTAATCCTAGTGTTGCAGCGCAATATCAAAAAGCAATTTCCAGCAGTAAATTAACAATGGTAGATTTTTTTACTTATTGGTGCGGTCCTTGTATGAAAATGAAACCTAGCATAGATAAATTATCAAAAGAATTAGCAAGTGATGTTACCATATTATCTATCAATGCAGAAGAAGAAATAAATATGGCAAAAGATGCAAAAGTGGAGGCTTATCCTACCTTAGCATTTTTTAAGAATGGACAAGAAATTTACAGGCATATAGGCGGATTAGACGAAAGTGGCTTGCGCAAATTAATTGCAAAATATAAGTAGAGATGCCAACAAATTTATTTAAAAAATTTGAAGAACTCATAAGGAAAGAAGCATACGGTGATGCCGCGTTGTTTATTCAACAACAATTGCAGCACAAACCAGATAATGCAGATTTGATAGGGTTAAGGGCTGTAGCACGATTTCATCAAAAAGATATTAATTGTATAGCAGACCTAGATTATGCAATTTTGTTGGAACCTAACAATGGCTATAGATACAGCAGCCGTGCATATATCATGGATATTTTAGGAGATACAGAATCTGCCATCAAAGATTATGAAACTGCCATTGTCTTAGATCCTCAAGACCACATATCACTCAATAATTTAGGGATGTTGGAAGAAAAGCTTGGTCGGAAACAAAATGCTGCAAAAAGGTTCAATAAAGTAGATGAATTGCTAGGCATTGAAAAGAAACATGTTCCTGCTTTTCCGCCTAAAATTATTGGTGAAGAAGCAAAAGTGATCACAATAAAACAGGTTATTAAAGAAGTACTTACTACAAAATCTGGTTGGCTAAACTTTAAAGATTTTTTAAAATCAAAATGGAAAATGGCATTCTCCAAAGGCTAAAGCTCAGGATTTGGTGCTTATTTAAATCTCCTTGGCGCAAAAAATTTCCTAAACAATGGATAAGTGAATGGGCCATAACTTTTTTTTCGCCTCGTCAAAATATAACACATATCACCATTATTGTCCCCATTTGTAATAGGTTGGACGCCTTCGAAAAAGCATTTCTTCCATCATTTTTAACCTTGCAAAAAATCGAAATAAATGTTTCATTGTTTTTGGTTTGTTGCAATAATGATTATTTAGCACTTGAAAATAGTATTAAAAAAAGCAATGTGCAAAAGTTTACAATCTTACAAACAGATACACCCTTTGCACGTGGTGCTTATCTAAATTTGGCATTATTAAGATTGCAAGAAAGTTTTGTTTTTGTTTGCGATGCTGATATAGAGCTTCCAAAAAATTTTAGCGAATTGTATGTAAAATATGTTAAAAAAAATTGTGCATGGTATCCTATTTGTGTTTTGTTGAGCGAACAGTTTTTTTTTGAAAGATGGTATGATGAAGGAACTGGAATTGTGGGTTTTTATCAAAAAAAATATAGTTATGATAGCGAAATAAAAAATTGGGGAAATGAAGATTGGTTATTTTTATTTGAACTATATGGTCAAAGCATTTATCCTATTCGCAGCAGAGAGAAAAATATAAAGCACCACCATCATCGCCCGGTGGATAAGGCGGGGTATAAGCAAATATGGTAGATAAAATCAACATTTGGCACACCTTTTTATTTGTAAAAAGGCAGTTTGTTAAACCCAGATTTCTTATTAGAGTGCGCAATATCAGTCAAAATACAATATAGACAATTGGGCTCGCAAGATTTTAATTTGCGAGAAGAGTAGTTGTATTTTAAGAATGAAAATAGAGAATGCGCTTGTGTTTGAATTGGTTTTGGCTGTAAGCAGAATCTCTAATGCGGTATCTGGGTTAAATGTTATTTTTCTTTTATAGACTATTTTTTAAATATATTGCCTTTATTTGCGCTAAATATAAATTTAAATGAAAGGTTTTATTTTACTTATTGCTTTTATTTTGATCCTATTAGGGTGCAAAAGTAATCAAGATACTGCAAAAGTGAAACTGCATAATTCGTACTACCAAAAAACTGATTCTCTCATCAAAAAGGGTAATTTTTATCTTAGCAATGAAGATTCTTTTGCCAATTCATTAGCAATTTTTAAAGAGGCACAAAATTTAGCAAAAAAATACAATTATATTTCCGGTATTGTTACGAGTAGTTATAAGATTGGCTACATTTATAGTGCTCAGTCTAATGTTACTTTTGCATCAGAAAATTTATATTTGTCTTTAAAAAATGCAGAACTGCTAAAAGACTCATCTAGCATGGCTCAAGCACTTGCAGGTCTTGGACTTGTGATGTTTAACATGAATAAGTGGAATAGTGCATTGTCTTATTTTAAAAAAGCAAGTGTTATTCACAATAGTCAAAAACAAGAAAAACAAGCTAAAAACTTAATTCAATATTTGAGTGGCTTATGTTATTATCACTTACAAGATTATAAAAAAGCAAATCAGCTTTTAGAAGAATCAAAAAAGTTAGCTGTTTTGGAGCAAAATGAAATGCGAATATATGAAATCAGGTTATATTTAAATCACATTAAACTTATTGGAGGCATTGATAAAAATATATTGCTTGAGTATGATACTCTTTTAAAGAAGTTTAAAGACAAGAAGGAAAAAGTAGGCGCTTGCTAAGCCTTAGAAGGAAAGTCAAAATATTTCTTGAAAAAGAATAATTTGAAAGAAGCTGTAAAATATATCAATTTTTCTTTGAGTATTGCAAAAGATTTAGACATTATCTATCCAATGCAAAATATTTTACAAATAGCGACAATTGCCGAATATAGAATAGGTAATTATAAAGCTGCTGCAGACCATTTAAGCGCATTTCAGAAAATTAAAGATTCTGTGCAGAGTTTAAATGCAGCAACTAATGTGGCCTTAATGTCTGCTCAATATCAATTTGATAAATCAAAAGATAGATACAATCATGCCATCAAGGAGCAAAAGAAAAAAGGATTAATTTGGGCTGTGACCTCCATTATTTTATTTTCTGTAATGTTATTGGTTTTTTATTTGTTTAGGATAGTCTATAAGGAAAGGCAAAACTCAGACAAATTATTGCTTAATATACTGCCTTATGAAACTGCAAAAGAGTTAAAAAAGTATGGCAAGGCAACAGCAAAAAAACATGAGAATGTAAGCATAATATTTGCTGATATTGAAAATTTTACCTTATTGGCAAGCAAATGCGAACCAGCTATTATTGTAGCAATGTTGGATAGGTATTTTAAGCTATTTGATCACGTTGTTGAAAAAAATGAATTAGAAAAAATTAAAACAATTGGAGATGCATACTTATTTGTATCTGGTTTAACAAAAAATGAAAAAAACAATGCAGTGGAAGCTATCAAAGCTTGTCTTGAGATAATAGAGGCAATTTCAAGAGAAAAACAAGCTATTGAAGAAGCTTACGGAATCAGTTTTAATTTTAGATTTGGTGTTAATACAGGCGATATAGTATCGGGTGTAGTGGGTGAAAAAAAGTATGCCTTTGATGTTTGGGGCGATGCTGTAAATTTAGCAGCAAGAATGGAAACCGCTAGCGAAACGGGAAAAATCAATATCACCGAAAAAACTTACTTGCAAATAAAAAATAATTACGCTTGCATACCAAGAGGTGAAATTGAAGCAAAAAACAAAGGAAAAATTAAAATGTTTTTCGTAGAAAAGCCAATTGATTAGTTAGGATAATCACAAAGCATTGGGCAGAAGGCAGCGCTGCCTGTTCTTAAGTATTGAGATGCGTTGTTTGATGATTGAAACATAATGCCAATTTTACCATCTCCATCAGAGTAGTATTCAAATTTAATATAGTTTCCATCATTATAGTTTGTGATTTCTTTAAGCACACTTCTTTTTATAAATCCTCCGGTGCTAGAATTGGCAGGTAACTTTGTTAGCACATCATTTTTAAAAGCGGCAATTAACGGAGCTGCATCTTGGTTTGATATCCATTTTCCATCCACAGCATCATCGCCAGAATTGGTTTGATGTTTTTTAAGCTCAGTTTGATCAAGCGATTTTGCCTTTAATAGCGAAATGCCTCCAAACACAACAAAGCTAATAATTAATCCTGCAGCAAGTCCTGAATAAAATTTTGTATTTGCACTCATGTTTTTAATAATTTATTATTTGCCAAGATACTCATTTATTCATTTTATGCAAACCATTTAACAATTGGAGTTTTGGTAAAAAAAAATGTTTTATTCAACACCAATAGACGAACTATCGGTGTTGAATAAAACAAATTTTTAAAATTGCTTAAATATGTCTAACTATTGTTTTATCACTTTTATGCTTCCTTTAATCCCCTCGGCACTCACAAAATTAATGTGATAAACTCCAGGGCTAAATCCATCCATTGCAATAGTTTCATGTGTTTTTCCATTGTCTACCAGTTGCTTATGTATTATTTTTCCTGTCATATCCATTACTTCTATGGTATTTTTGCTTCCAGCACCCACATTATAATCTATGTTTAATTGATTATTTACAGGGTTGGGATAAACACTAAAGTAAGTAAGTTTTTCAAGTCTATTAATACCCACTTTTTCGCAATCAGGTAAAAATACACATATATCTCTATAACATGTAAGGTTATTTACATTAAGAATCACTCTAAAGCATATTATACTATCTCTGCTTCCTGTATCTGTAAATGGAATACTCAAATTCTGCATTCCTGTTGCAATAACAGCAGGGCTTGGTGAGCCAAATATACCACCAACAATATTAGTAATAGTAACGTTAGCTGGGTTGCCCATATTATTGTTGATTGTTAAATCAATGTCATACATCCATCCAGTTTTTGTTTTCTCTACACAATGAGCACAAATGCCAAATACACCAATTTCGCATGGTTTTGGACATTTTTCGTATTGTACTTTTATAGAGTCCAAGCATCTTATTTGTTTAATAGGGTCGTAATAACTAAAATAGAAAGTTGCAAAATTGCTGTAGGGTGGCAAGTCTGTATAAGTTGCACATATTATTTGATTGCCATTATTAATCGTAAATGTATTAGGTGACATGGTGCCAGATGGGGTAGATATTACCACCGAAGATGCATTCGAGCCACCCCAATTTACATCAACACACATATAATACATCGGATTGCCAGCACCATCATATCCTGCACACTTAATGCTTTTTAGCCTTTGAGATTTTGTGCAATTGCCTTCACACGGGGGCAATTCAATACAAATTGTGGTGTCGCATTTTTTTAGCTTCGTAAATATTGCAATGTTAAAGCAAGCAATGCCTGTAACTGGAGGAATGTCGGTAAATGTGGCAGTAATTGTATTGAGGCCAGCAGCTAAAATACTTGGGCTAATAGCAGTAACTGTGCCATCAGGGCTTGAGATACTAATGCCTGCACCTGCCCCTAAGCTATTGTTTATTTGCAGTGTGAGGTAATAAGTCGAAAAGCCAGCAGAGGTTAATGGGCCACAAATTATGCTTGGTTTTGCTTTAAAAATACAATTTCCACATTGTACAAAGTTTATTTTTATGTCATCACTTGTATCCTTGCAACCAAAGCTTGTGGTAAGCACAATATTATAGGTGCCATTTTGATAAAGTGGAATATGTATTGTGTCAAAATTTGCACCCAATATTGGTGAACCATTAAATAACCATTGGTATTGTGCATATCCTTTTGGAGCATACCAAACCAATTTTTTAATAGTATCACAAATTTCGTAACACCCAGTTTGTACTCCACAAAAGTTTGGTAATGGGTGCACAGTGGTTCTTGCACTTTCTTTACATCCATTGCTATCTATCACGGTAAATTCGTATATATCTGATAACGAGGTGTAAAGCGAATCATTGATACTGCCATTGTTCCAATAATAAGCCAATACATTTGTTGAAGTTGATTGACCAATAAGTAAATGTTTTACTCCTGCACACATCACTCCTGAAGTAATGATAGAGGCATTGGGCAAAGAAACTCCGTTATAAATAAATGTATCTCTGCCAATGCAGCCGGTGGGGCTAATTACTTCTACAGTAAGTGTATTTGAACCAGGTGTTAAAACAAATGGACTGTAATTATTTTGATTATTAAATAAATTAGACCCATTGAGAGTCCAGCTTAGAGTATAGCCTCCAAGAGTAGTATTTGGGTAATTAACAGAATATACTGGACTAGTCTTGATACATACCACTTTTGGGCCGTCAATTTTTGGTCTTGGTGTTGGATTTACTAAAACATTTACTGCATTGGATCTTCTAAAACAGCCATACTTATCTGTTACATCCAAATAAAAATTACCTGTGAATTTTGCCCAAATTAAAGGGGTTATTTGTGTGGTGTTCCATAAATATGAATATGCAGGATACCCAGACGAAACAGTACTTATTATTTGAACACTGTCTCCCTCGCATAGCGGTGTTGTAGTGGCTAATGCAATGATTGCAGTTAAGTTGTTTGGCAGCACCCTTACATTTTTATTAAAAGAATCTCTGCAGCCATATTGATTTGCGATTACTAATTTAATATTAAATAAGCCAATTGAACTGTAAGCCCGCACAGGATTAGTGACTAACGAACTAGCCCCATCACCAAAATTCCACAATACATTAGTAAAAGTGCCTGTACTTGTATTGGTTAGTGGCAGGGGAGTTTGTATACAAATAGAATCTGGTGCTGTAAATATAGCTTTTGGAAACCCTGGAACTGTATATGTTTTTGTAATCGCACATGTGCCATCTACAGTAAGTGTAATGTTATATGTTCCAGGTGCTAGGGTAAATATAGGATTTGTAGCAGTGCTTAAAGTAGGGCCTCCATTAATACTCCAAGCATAGGGAGGGGTAGGGGCAATGCTTAATTTTTTTGTTAAATTAATTAATTTTAGTTTTAAACTATCAATGCCGCTAATGCAAAAGAACGAGTCTGTAAAATTGGGCTTGTAATTTATGGTATCAACTTTAATTTTGCAAATTCTACAAGAGTCAGTATTGGTAACATTGGGCACATTAACACATAGGGATACCCTATAAAATCCAGGTTCTGTAAATTGATGTGTTACTGGGTTTCCAAAGGCTAGAGAAACACCATAAGGGTCATCAAAATTCCATGTTGGGCTACTAGCGCCTGTTGTAAAAGTGCCAACAAAGCTATCTCTATTGCAAGTGGTTTTAAATTTATTAAAATCAACTACAAAGTTTGGATTGGGCCTGCAAGTTACACAAAGGGTATCAATTCTTATAATATTGCTAGTGTCAAAACATCCAAAACTATTAGTACCTACTGCATAGTAGCTGCCAATAATATTGTTAGAGTGTGTGGTGCCATTGTTTAGAAAAGTGCCTGGAGCGCGCACCCACTTAAATGTCATACCTGTGATGGGCGAAGACACAAACATATTAACAGTGCCAATTGGGCCACAAAATATGTTAGGGTCTGGTGTGCTGATACTAACATTGGGCTTTGGATTTATATTAATGGTACTAAATCTAGATATAGTGTCTCCACATAATGTATAGGTGGCTATAAGTTGCACTACAAAATTTCCAGAAGTGTTATAGACATGTGTTACAGAAGCTCCTGTCCCAGTAAATCCATCGCCAAACTTCCATAAAAAAGTAGCCCCTATTGTAGGTGTCGAAAAAGAGGCTGTCGTACCTTGACACACTGAAATCAAAGGGTTGATGATTGGTGCTATAGGTGCATTTATACTAATGCTTTTGGTAGATACAATGCTAGAACCACATGCTGTTCTAGTTAAAGTCAATGTAACTGGACCAGTGTAATTGTTCCACAAAATCTGAATATTTTGACTGCCTTGGCCACTCGCAACGCTGCCAGCTATACTTGGCGAAATTGACCAAGTAAATAATGTTCCTGGATCTGTTACACCGTATGATTGAACAGTATTTGCACAAGCAGGAGAAGGGCCAGTAATTGTGGAGGTGCTTAAGGGTAATATACTGCTAATTGTTTTTTGAATAGTATCGCTTTTGCAGCCAGTTTTAGGGTCAGTTTGGGCAAGTGCTAAACTGTATGGTCCGCTGGGTCCCCATGTTACTGCAAATGAAGTGCCTGCTCCTTGCATAGGAACTCCATTTTGTGCTTGCCAACTTAAAATGTATTTACTTGCAGTTGCAAAACCTAAATAAAGATATGGGCTATTGGGGCAAACAAGCATAGCACCTAAAATAGAATCTGGTTTTGGCGGTTTAGGATTAACAATAATGGATTGTTTTGCTGGGCCATTGCAATAATTGTTGCTAAGATCATTAATTGTTAATAAAAAATTGCCGGCACCATAAGTCCATGGGATAGAAACCAGACCTGTATTTGCTGAAATGTTATTACTATAATAAGTAATGTTTCCAGGAATATTGGTAATTACATACTGCAAATTGCCAGAGGGTGCCGGTTGGAAATTGTTAATATTTAATGTGCCATTTTCGCAAATTGGACTATTGATAAAAATGTTCATTTTTGGTTTTACACAAACAGAAAGACTCGCAGTGCCACCGCAGGCAATACCTTGTGTACTGCCTGGTATTTTATGAAAATATTTTACTTTAATGGTGCCACAAGTAAAATTGGGGTTATAAGCACAGATGCTTATGCTGTGAAGGTTTGTGGTATCTGTGGTTACCGTTAGCCCAGGGGGTATTTCCCAATAAATGCTATCAATTGGAATATTGCAGGTAATGTCATATTTTACGCATTCATTAAGGCATATTTTTGTAGGGCCATTAATAGTAGCTGATGGAGGTATTATTGGTATTTGCACCGTTGTAGGGATATTGCAAAATCCAGCGCAGCTTGGTGTGCTAAGTGTCAAGTAGCCTGGCCCGCTTGATCCCCATTGCACAGTTACACTTTGATTTGTGCTACTGCCTATAATAGTATGTCCTGCATTTACAGACCAATTGTATAAACCGCAAACGGCATTTGTAGTATAGGTAACTTGGCTGCCAGGGCATACAGTGCTTACACAAGTAATTTTTGGGCCAGGTGTGCTGCTAACTACAATCGTTAAAAAGGTTGTATCCTTACAATGGCATTCGTTTTCTACTATTAGCATTGCTGTATAGGTTCCTGGTGTATTGTAAGTATGGGTGTCATTTCCATTGCAGCAAGTTGCCAAATAATTGTTAGAAAATCCATCCCCAAAATCCCAAAAGTATGAATATAAAGGACTGCCTAGTCCTGCATTAGAGTTATTGATAAATTGAACTTGCTGGCCTTTGCATACATTAACTATCCCGCCAAATGGTGGTGGTAAAGTGGTAAATGATGCATTTGGTCTGCCTACAATATTTACGCAAATTTCTGCTTCTCCTTTGCAACCATAGATGTCTGTTTCTATCACCTTTACTGTGCCAACTCCAATTGCAGTCCAGTAAACGGATTGCATATTGGTTACTGATGGAGTAAAAACTGCTGCACCATTAATTGTCCAAGCATAGCTGCTGCCAAGGTGGTTTATTGTGCTATATGTAATCCATGTTGAGTCGCAAACATTAAAACAATTTAGCTCATTTCTTTCTTTGTTAGGTGTTCCTCTTGGAGTTTCAGGTTTTGTACATCCTGCAGAATAGCTTGGTAATATTGATGGTTTTGGTGCTGCCTTTATTTTTACATTTAACAAAGATGTGCATACTACTTGGTTTAAGTTATTTCTAACTATTAAGCTTAGCTGTCCTGCACCTGATGTGCCCCAATTTACATTTATTGTAGCACCAGAGCCTACACTAATGCCTCCAAAAGGAGTCCATTGATATGAAAATCCAGCCCCAGTCGTGACAGATGTGTAATTAGAAATTCCGTTTTCGCACACTACTGTATCTCCTGTTATGGGGCATGTAATGGCTTGGTGTGCATTAAAAAATAGAAGAAAAATAATTAGAATTTGGTAAATTTTTATTTTCATAATGTTTTATTTTAGTGTTACAAATGTATGTAAAAAAATTGGTTATCAATTTATTTTATAAACGATTTTTATCATCCTACATTTTCATTATTACAGTTTTTAATAATCTTACCCCCAAAAATAGGATTATTGTAATGGATATCTCTAGTAATCATCTGTTTTTTTTTGGATTGAAAGCTTTTGTTTTTATCCTTGTATTGTAATATTTCTAGGCAACGATATTTCTTCAAATTGTGTTATGTTAAAAATGTCAATTTTTATTTACTTTTGTTGATTGCTTTAAATGTTGAAATTTTTAAATTTATTTTTTTTAGTTATTGGTTTTTCATTAGTTAGTTTGGGTCAAAAAACTGCTATGAGGGAAGTGAAACAACAAGGTTTTACGGCATTTGTGCCTAATTTGGGTCAATGGGACGCAGATTTTCACGCTGTAGCACCTTTACCTTTTGGTGACTTATATTTGCAAGATAGTGGTTATCAGTTGATATTGCAAGAGCAAACTCAATGGCACGCTATACTTGAAGAGTTTCACTTATATAAAAAATTACAAGAACCTAGAATATTGGAAAAGCACAGTCTAATTATTAAATTTAATAACACAAAACAGTTGGCAAAACAATATATTTATCCTGCCAATTGGGTAAATAATTATTTTTTAGGGAGTGATAGTAGTAAATGGCGCCCAAAAGTGCAGCCATATTATGGCTATCAAATCAATGAAATATATCCCGGAATTAGATACGCGCATACTACATTGGACAGTGATATTAAGTCAGAATGGCACTTAGCACCACATGCAAAAGTTAGCGATATTTCATGGAGTATTTTGGGAGCAAATAAATTGCTCATCACTGAAAATGGAATGCTTAATATACATACCAGTATTGGTGTTTTGGCAGAAAAAAAGCCAGAGGCCTGGCAAATTATAGATGGCAAAAAAGAGACTATTTTAGTACAGTATACCTTAGATAATGAAACATTGGGTTTTTCAGTAGGAGAGTTTAATCACAATTATCCATTAATTATAGACCCTGTTTTGGTTTTTTCTACATACAGCGGTTCTGTTGCAGATAATTTTGGTTTTACTGCTACCTATGATAGTCTTGGCCACTTGTATGCCGGAGGAATTGCTGGTAATACATCTGGTTCATACCCCGTTAATAAAGCATTGATAGGGGCTTTTCAAGACACTTTTAATGGCGGCACAAACGATCCTCCAGTAAATTTGCCAAGCGATATTACAATTTCTAAGTATTCATCTGATGGCAGCCAATTGCTTTATGCCACATATATTGGTGGTAGATTAAATGATTTTCCGCATAGTATGGTGGTAAATTTAGCAAACGAATTGTATGTATTGGGCACTACTTTTAGCAATAATTTCCCTACCCGCAACGCCTACGATAATAGTTATAATGGGGCTGGTGATATTATACTTTTTAGGTTTAATGAAGACTGTAGTCAATTATTGCAAAGCACTTATTTTGGTGGCAGCGGATCTGATGGTTTTAATGCTCCATTGTCAAATAATACCTTGAGTTATAATTATGCAGACGATTTTAGAGGTGATATTTATTGTGACCTAAATGATAATGTATATGTGGCAACCTGCACACAATCGCAAAATTTTCCAATAACTGACAGTGCAAGTCAGCAGATAAATAATGGGATGCGTGATGCTGCCATATTTAGTTTTGACAGTTCCTTGCAAAAATTGAGGTTTAGCACCCTTTGGGGTGGCAGCAGTGATGATGCAGCTTATAGTGTTAAATTAGATAAGGGGGGATTTGTTTATGTTGGCGGTGGCACAGCAAGTACAGATTTTATTACCACTCTAGGGGCATATAAAGCAGCCTATTTAGGCGGTAGGGCAGATGGGTTTGTTTTAAAATTAGACAGCGGAAATGGAAAAATTATAGCATCAACTACTTTTGGAACCGCTAGTTATGATCAAGTATTTTTTATAGATTTGGATGTGCGAAATCGTATTTATTTGGCAGGACAAACAGAAGGTGTGCTAACCCGCACCGCAGGCACTTATGGGCAAGATAATACGAGTCAGTTTGTTGCTTGTTTAGATAGCACACTCTCTAATTTGTTGTTTCAAACCACTTTTGGCAATCGCACTCAAAATCCTGAACTAAGTCCTTCTGCTTTTTTAGTAGATAATTGCTATAACATATATTTTAGTGGTTGGGGAAGTATTATAGGCGTGGGGCATAATCTAACTACAAATGGGCTGCAAACTAAAAATGCGAATTGGGCGAGTACAGATGGTTCTGATTTTTATTTATTGGTAATGAATAAAGAAGCCAAAGGGCTAATTTATGCCAGTTTTATTGGCGGAACGCGCACAAATGACCATGTAGATGGGGGTACATCGCGCTTTGATAAAAATGGAATTGTTTACCAATCAGTTTGTGCTAGTTGCCCACAAGGGTCTGGTGGTATGATTTCAGATTTTCCTACAAGTGCCAATGCAATTTTTCCTACCAACAGCAGTATCAGGTGCTCTAATGCGAGTTTTAAATTAGATTTTGAAATAACTTATTTTACAGAAGCAAAGTTTTCTATCCCAACAAAAATATGTCTTAAAGATACCATTTTATTCTTTAATACTGGACGTGGTACTCAATTTTATTGGGATTTTGGTGATGGCAATAAAAGTAATCAAAAAAGCCCAATTCATGAATATAAAAATTCAGGAACTTACAAGATTACCCTAATAGCCCAAGACTCCTTGGCTTGTAATCTAGCAGACACTGCCTACGCAGAAATAACCGTTAATGTTTCACCGATTGCTGAGTTTTCAGTTGCTTTTGAACCCTGTAATCCAGGTTTAATTACCATTGCTTACACCAATGATAACCTGGCTGTAATAGATTGGATATTTGATGACGGAAATACATCTTCTGGAGATATAAATAGTTACAGGTATGCCAAAGATGGGGAATATAAAATGAAAAAAATAGTAAGCTATCCCAATGGTTGTAAAGATACCTTTATTCAGCTTGTAAATTTATCCTCTAATGCAGGTGGAACTGTTAAAATGTATAATATTTTTAGCCCCAATAAGGATGGACTTAATGATTGCTGGGCTCCTGATGGCATAAATAAGGAGTGTGAAACGTATGAAACTAAAATATACAATAGAAATGGTACATTGGTCTACAATTCAGAAGAGAATGGGGCATGTTGGCAAGGGTTTATTAATTACAGTAAATCACTTGCTACTTCTGGAACTTATTATGCACATACACTTATTAAACGAAAGGATAATAAGGAAAAGAAAGAAATATATTCTGTAATTACACTCGTTAGATAAAATTATTAATGCGAAATAGAATCTTGTTAAATTTAGGAAACAAAACCTTGAATAATTAAATGAACCATACATTAAACTTTATAAATATTTTTTAATCTCTAAAATATGAATACAAACAAACAAATCTTACTATCAGTAATTCCTTTTATTTTCTCTATTACATTGAGTGCACAAAGCACTAAAGACACAGCCGACAATCCTTATTGGATAAAAATGATGGGCGATAAAAGCATTAATTTTTATCAAACCCAAAGGGCATTTAATCTCTATTGGGAAAATCGCCCAATTACCAAAGGTTGCGGCTGGAAACCATTCAAGCGTTGGGAATATATGGCAGAAAAAGAGATTGATAGTCTTGGTAATTTTCCTGATGTTAGCTATCAGCTTGCAGTAGGAAAATTAATGCATGATGCCGACAATAAACTTTGGGACTTAGTGATATCTGGTGTTGGTAATGGCACAGCAAAGTGCAATGTTCAGGGTGAGTGGGCAATAGAAGGTCCTACATTTTTACCAGCTAATAACACAGGTCAGCTAAATGGTATGGGGAGACTAAATGCCATAGCCTTACACCCAAAAGATACCAATATTATTTATGTTGGTGCAGCATCTGGAGGTATTTGGAAAACAATTAATGGTGGTCAATCTTGGGATTATTATGCAGATTCTTTACCCACTTTAGGGGTAAGTTCAATAGTAATAGATCCCAATAATTCTGATACCATTTATTTTGGCTCTGGAGATAGAGATGCAAATGATGCTCAAGGTTTTGGTGTTTTTAAAAGCACTAATGGAGGAAAAAGTTGGGTAATAAGTAACTCTGGAATGGGTAATAGAACTGTGGGTAGATTAATTATTGACCCTAGCAATACCGCTAATTTGCTCGCTGCCTGTGACAATGGTATTTATCGTTCTACCAATTATGGGGTTTCGTGGACTCAAACTTCTACTATTGGGCCAATGAAAGATATTATTTTTAAACCCAACAATAGTCAAGTGGTTTATGCCACAGTAAATGGATTGTTTTATCGTTCTCTAAATAATGGTGTAACTTGGTTACAGATTACCAATGGCTTGCCTACTAGTGCAATTAGCAGAGGTGTAATAGATGCAAATCCACTAAATCCATCATTGGTTTATTTTTGGGCCGCAAATGGCAGTATAAATAAAGGGTTTTATCTCAGCAGAGATAGCGGAGCCACATTTGTTACCCAATCTACTACCCCAAATTTGCATGACTATGCTACTGATGGCTCTGGAACGGGCGGACAGGCTTGGTATAATAAAGATATGGTTACTGATGCCGACAGTGCAGGAATAATTTATGTTTCAGGTGTTAATGTTTTTAAGTCACGCGATACTGGAAAAACTTGGCTAATTTCTGCCTATTGGGTAAATCAAGTGCATGCTGATAATCATGAAACTGTTCGCTGCCCAATAACTAAAAAAACCTTTACGGTGGGCGATGGAGGTATCTATTATACTAGAAGCAAAGGGGCAAATTGGATAGATATAAGCAGTGGTTTAGGGATTTCTCAAATTTATAAAATGGGTGCAAGCAGAACCGTAAAAGATAAATTGATTATAGGTTTGCAGGATAATGGAACTGCTAATTACAACAATGGTTGGTTTACAACCAGAGGTGGAGATGGAATGGATTGCGAGGTAGACCAAACAGACGCACGATACAGTTATGGCGAATTGTATTTTGGCAATGTATTTAGAGTTTACGATGTTAACACACAAACTACCATAGCCGCAAATGGGGTAAATGGTATTACAGAATCAGGGGGCTGGGTTACACCTATAACCTTGAGAGAAGGCAGTGGCAATACCATGTATATTGGTTATAAAAATATTTGGCGCAGCAATAATATAAGAAATAATACGCCAACATGGAGCATTATAGGTAGCAGTCTTGGAGGAGTTTCCGGTACTAATTTTACAGAATTAGAGAGCGGCATTGCCAATTCAGATATTTTATATGCCTCAAGGTCTAATGGTACTTTTTTTAGAACGGATGATGCAAATGCAGCTGCCCCCTCTTGGAATACCATAGTACAGCCAATTGCAGGCACGATTGCGGCAATAGAAACTGATCCAAAAATAGAAGGTGCGGTTTATATCGGAGTTTCTAATCGGGTTTACCGCTCTCTGAATAAAGGCACTTCATGGACGTATGTAAATGGTACAAATTTACCTTCCAATATAAATTGTGTGCTATTAGATACTGCCTCTCCCAAAAAAGGAATTTATGTAGGTACATTGCGCAGCGGTGTATGGTATACCGATACTACATTAAGCAGTTGGCGCTATTTTAGCAAAGGCATGCCAGCTACTGCCAATGTTACAGATATCGAACTTTATTATGAAAAAAAACCTGATTGTAACTGTAGTAAACTTTATGCATCTACCTACAATAAAGGTGTATATTCTTCTAATGTTTACAATGATGGTACAGCAAAGCCTTTGGCTAAATTAGAAAAATATGATTCTGTAGTTTGTAAAAATGGAGTGGTTAATTTTTCAGCAATTGGTTGTAATAATCCTACTGAATATAAATGGTCTTTTTCGCCCAATACAGTTATTTTTATAAATGGAACATCAGATTCTAGCCAAAATGCAAGTGTTAGATTTAGTGGAGCCAATACTACCTATTTGTTTAAATACATTGTTGAAAATTGTAATGGATTAGACACTTTAGAAGGTAAAGTGATTGTAGGCGATACGGTAATTAAAGCTACATGTGTTGGCAGCACCACAAATAATTTTAGCGGTCTTGGTATTTTTAATGTAAAATTTGAATCTATTAACAGAAGGTCTTTGGGCAGAAATCCGGAGGGGCAATATGTAGATTTAGCTTGTACCAACATTGCAAAAGTAAAAAGAGGTCAAAATTACAGGCTTAATGTTACCACAGGTTTAAATAACACTGAGCAAGTAAAAGCCTTCGTTGATTATAACAATGATGGAGATTTTGTGGATGTTGGAGAAATGGTATATACTCCTGCAGCCGCAATGACAAACCATTCGGACACTTTTACAATTCCATTAACTGCACCTGCTGGTAAAATAGTTCGCTTTAGAATAAGAAGTGATTTTGTTTCTTTAGGAACCAGTCCATGCTCTGTATTGGCTTATGGGCAAACTGAAGACTATGGATTGTACATAGAAAGCGATTCTGTATTTCCTAAATTTGTGCAAAATGACAGCGTAATTTGCACTGGTAGAAAGGTGGTTTTTACAGATTCTACAAAAGGTGGTTTAGGTTATCCTTATCTCTGGAATTTTGGGGCAGGAGCAAGCCCAGCAACTAGCGCTGCAATTGGTCCACATACTATTACTTATTCCTCTGGAGGGTATAAAAGTGTAACATTAACTGTAGATGGAAAGGTGTTTAAAAAAGACAGTGCTGTTTTTGTTCAAAATGGTCCAGATTTAAATTTATTAGTTAGTAATAATGATACCAATGTGTGTGCAGGAAAAAATATCGTGCTATCAGCCTTAGATGCAAATGCTTCTGGTGCAAGTTTTCAATGGCAAAAAAATGGATTAAATATATTAGATTCCACATTTAATGTATTGCGTTTAAATAATGTTTCACTTAGCGATAGCGCTCTTTATAGTGTAATAGCCAAAGTTGGAAATTGTGCAGATACTTTTAAAAATAGGCTAATTGCAGTGCATGCTCAGCCTGTATCCACCTTTTTGGTATCAGCAGATTCGCTTTGTTTTAAAGGCCATCAATTTAATCTTACTAACAATAGCAGCCTTGCAAATGGCACTGTGCTAAATTCAAATTGGCAATTTGGTGATGCAAGCAATAGTGTGCTCCAAAACCCAACAAAATCTTATGTTTTATATGGCAGTTACACCATAAAATTGGTAAGCAGTACTGTTTTTGGTTGTAAAGATTCTATGCTGCGAATCATAAAGGTAAATCCTTCTCCAATGGCTAATTTTAGTGTGTTAGACAGTAATCAGTGTTTAACAGGAAATAAATTTGATTTTTTAAGCGGATCTACTATTCCAGTGGGTACATTAACTCATTTATGGAAATTTGGTGATGGTAATACCAGTGGCGGAGTTATTCCAGCACATACTTATCTTGCAGCATTAGATTCTGTAATGGTACGGCTAATTGTTAGTTCTACATCAAATTGCATTGACAGTGTGCAAAAAAGGGTCAATATTAATCCAATGCCTGTGGCCGCTTTTGCACTAAATAATGCAAGCCAATGCCTGAATAATAATAGCTTCATATTTACCAATCAAAGCAGTGTTGCTAAAGGCACTCTTGCCAATAATTGGGCATTTGGGGATGCCAATACTTCGCTGTTAAATAATCCAACGTATAGTTATTCTAATTTTGGTGCTTATACAGTAAAATTAACAGTTACAAGCAATCAAGGCTGTATAGATTCAGCCAAGCGAATAACCAATGTGTATGAAAATGCAAAACCGAATTTTATGGTAAATGATTCACAGCAATGTTTTAAAAATCATAGTTTTGTGTTTTCTAATTCAACCATTCTGAGTATTGGCAGCTACACCAATTTATGGAAATTTGGCAACGGAGATACTTCTACAGCTATTAATCCATTGAGCAAATCTTATGCTTTGCTTGCAGATACTTATGCTGTAAAATTAATAGCTAAAACCAACCAAGGTTGCACAGATAGTATTACTAAACTTATTTTTTTGAAACCCATGCCCGCATCAAATTTTAGTATCAATACAATAGGGCAGTGTTTGACAGGAAATAATTTTATATTTACAAGCACTGCAAGTATTGCCAAGGGGGCTATCAATCATGCTTGGAATTTTGGCAATAATATGATATCTATTTTAAATAATCCGAGCCATTCTTACGCTTTTGCCTCAGATTCATTTAGAGTTTCTCTGATTAATACCAGTAATTTTGGTTGTGTAGATAGCGTTGCCAAGCATGTTTATGTTTATTATAAACCGATAGTAGACTTTTCTATTGATAAAATTAGCCAATGCCTCAATGGAAATAATTTTGGTTTTTTAAATTTATCTGGAATTACCAAAGGAAATCTCAGTTATTTTTGGCAATTTGGAAATGGGGCTACATCGGGCAGTTTGAGCACAAGTCATGTTTATGCTACTGCTGGGGTTTTCAATATTAAATTAATTTGCACTAGTGAAAAAAGTTGTAAAGATAGTGTTACTAAGGCAGTTACAGTGCACTCAAGTTCTGTTCCAAATTTTACTATTAATATGCCCATGCAGTGTTTTAGAGGCAATGCTTTTAGCTATTTAGATAATAGTACATTGAGTGCAGGTTCATATACCAATACTTGGAGTTTAGGCGATGGAACAACGGCAGGAAATAGCGCAAATCAAAATAAAATTTACACCAATTTTGTTGACAGTTTAAATGTAAAATTAGTAAATACTACCAATAATGGTTGCAAAGATTCCACTACCAAGAAAGTTTATTTAAAACCTACTCCACAAGCTAATTATAGTATCAATGACAGTACACAATGTTTGCAAAATAATAACTTTATTTTTGCTAATAGTAGCAGCTTTGTTAATGCTGCCACCAGTTATCAATGGACATTTGGAGATGGAAATGGTGCCTTATCTGAAAATCCAAGCCATATTTATTTCGCAGAAAATGCAGCATTATTGGCAAAATTGGTGGTAAAATCTGATTTTGGCTGCACTGATAGTATTGCCAAGTTAATGGTAGTTTATCCAAATCCTCAATCGCTTTTTAGTATCAATGACACTGCACAGTGTTTTGTTGGGAACAATTTTATTTTTACAGATAATTCTAGCCTAAGTTCAGGTGGTTTTAATACCAGTTGGCGCATAAGCAATGGAACTATTAGCACTGCAAATCCATTTAGCTATAATTTTACTGTTTCAGGCAGCTATACCATCACAAACATCGCTGTTAGTGCAGTAGGGTGTCAAGATTCTAGTAAAAAGGCCATTATTGTGTACAGAAATCCTCAAGCAAATTTTAGTTTAAACAAAGATTCTCAATGTTTGATAGGCAATAATTTTAGTTTAAATGATATCTCGCTTTTTGGCGGAACAAGCCCAAATAGAAATTGGTATGCCAATAACAGTATTTTGCCATCTGTAGTAGCCAATGCACAAAATAGTTTTGGAAGTGTGGGCAATAAAATTTTAAAACTGGTAATTGTTTCTGCCGAAGGATGCAGGGATAGTTTAGAGAGAACAGTTACTGTTGTAGAACATCCGGTGTTTAGAGTTTTAGGGGATGAAAAATTGTGTTTAAATCAAAATCTCGATTTAACTGCTCAAAGCACAGATCCAAACCTGCGTTATGAATGGCAAAACAATAATCAAACACCTGTTTTTGCAAATCCTTTTACAGTGATTGGAAACACTGCCGGGGTAAAAAATATTAAAATAAAAGCATCTAATACTTTTGGCTGCAAAAGCGATTCTATTTACAACAGCAGAGTGGTGGTTTATAAATTGCCAAATGTTGCCATTGATACTTCGGTAATCGCTTTGCAAAACGGAATAGAGTTGAGCATAAAAGATGTTTCTAATATTCCTATTTTATCCAGAAATTGGACTTTTATACCCACAGGTTCAGGCATTGATGAAATAGAGAAATTGATATTTTTGGATACGACAAGTCTTTCAGTCACTTTAAGTTTAATTGATACTAATGGATGCGAGGGAGTTTTGACTAAGCAATACTTTATCACAATTCCAAATGGCTATTTTTTGCCAAATGCGTTTTCTCCAAATAAGGATAATAGAAATGATGTTTTTGGTTTAACTGGTTTAGTGAGAGTTAAAAAATTTGAAATGCATATTTATAACCGTTGGGGAGAAAAGCTTTTTCAAACCAATAATCCAAACCAAGGCTGGGACGGAACTTATGGTGGAGAGCTGGTGCAAAATGGCGGATATTCCTATTACATGGAGTTGATAGATTTCGAAGGCAAGAAAGTGGTGCGAAAAGGCACATTGATGATAGTAAATTAATTTTTTTTTTATTTCGTTTTGCTTGTTATTGCTTTAGTTTTGCAGCATGTTTAGTTTAATTAGAAAAATATTGTTTCTAATGCCTGCAGAAAGGGCGCATTATTTTACCATGAATTTGCTTTCTATTGCAGATAAGATAGGTGTTTTGAGCTTGTTTTTAGAGCAACAAAAACCCGAAAATGCAATAGATTTTTGTGGTTTACATTTTCCGAATAAAATAGGCTTGGCTGCAGGTTTTGATAAAGACGCCCGCTTTTTGAATGTATTGTCTAAAATGGGGTTTGGGCATGTAGAAGTGGGCACTGTTACCCCTCTGCCACAAGCTGGAAACCCGAAACCAAGGCTTTTTAGATTACCAAAAGACCAAGCACTCATTAATAGAATGGGTTTTAATAATAACGGGGTAGATGCAATGGTGAAAAGGCTGAAAAATAGACCGAAAAATCTTATTGTTGGAGGAAATATTGGTAAAAATAAGTTAACAGAAGATGCAATTCCTGATTATTTAATTTGCTTAGAAAAATTGTATGACTATGTTGATTATTTTACAATTAATATAAGCAGTCCCAATACTCCTGGCTTAAGAGATTTGCAAGATAAAGGGCCTCTGCTCGCCTTGTTAGCTGCTGTAATAGAAAAAAGAGATTTTCTAAAAAGTCAGAAAGGAATAGACAGGCCAGTGTTTTTAAAAATTGCACCCGATTTAACAGAAACTCAAATAGTAGAAATAGCAGAAATAGTGATAAAAACCAACACCAATGCAGTGGTAGTAAGCAATACTACCATAGATAGAACCAATCTTAAAACTTCATCCAATACAATTGAAGAAATAGGGGCGGGTGGTTTAAGTGGATTGCCACTGCGTGATAAATCAAATGTTGCATTGCTCACTTTATCAAATTTATTGCCTAAAAATATTGGGATTATTGCAGTGGGGGGCATTATGTGCAAACAAGATGCCCAAGATAAAATAAACATGGGAGCGCATTTAGTGCAGGTTTATACAGGATTTGTATATCAAGGCTTGCCGCTTATTAATAAACTTGCAAATATTTAACTAATATTGCAGTATGTATAAAGTAACTGTGCAAAATGAAGTGATAGAATTAACCTTGAAACAAGGCCAAATTTTATTAAACGATAATGTGCTGGATGTGGTAAAAATAGATACGGGTATTTATCACACAATTATAGACGGACATTCTGAAAATGTGCAAATAAAAAAAATAGATAAGGCAGCAAAGCTAGTTTATGCCAGCATAAATGGGAAGGCAGTAACTATAAAAATTGCTGATAAAATGGACGCATTACTTCAAAATATGGGGCTAGAAAGTGCAATGGTCAAAAAAATTAATAATCTAAAAGCACCAATGCCAGGATTAGTCATAGAAATATTAGCAAAAAAAGGGGATGTGGTAATTAAAGGCGAACCCTTGCTTGTGCTAGAAGCTATGAAAATGGAAAATGTGATTAAATCAGAAGGCGATGGGATTATAAAAGAAATATTGGTTATTGCAAAAGATGCAGTTGATAAAAATCAAGTATTGCTTACTTTTGAATAGTTATTTTTTTCTTGTTTTCATGTATTTTAATGCATGCCGTGTTTTGAATAAAATTTTTGGAGCAATAATTGCAATTACTTTCTATGCGTATTCTTATCAAGTAAGAGCAACAATTTTTTATTATTTGCACCGTTTAATTATTGAATGGGTCATTGGTAAAATTGTATTGCTTAATAGCAAAGTTATACCCATTAGATTTGAAATTCCCTATAAATTAACACTATATTTGCCTTTTAAAAATGAAAAATTATTTATTCCTTTTTCTGTTTTCTAATATCATTGCGCTTTTTGCACAGTTGCAGCCTGCATTTAATAATTCTATTGGCAGAATTGATAGTTTAACAAAGCAATACATGTCGGAGTTGCCGCCAAAAATATGCAATCACCTTTGTATTGATGGCTTTTCTCCGAGTAATAAATCCTTTTTTGAGGAGCAAATGAATAGTTTAGGCAGCGAAATTACTTTTGGTTACAACGAAGCTGTTTATGGACAATTGCGTTATTTTAGTTACAATGAAGCCTCTTTTCTTTGCAGGGCGATGGTAAACAAGAATAAGTATTTTCCGATTTTTGAAGAAACATTTGATAAATACAATTTGCCAACAGAGCTCAAATACATCAGCATTATAGAGTCTGCTTTAAATCCCAATGCAAAGTCTAGGGCAGGTGCTATGGGCTTGTGGCAATTTATGCCCGGCACAGGAAAATACTTAGACCTAACAATTACTAATAAAATTGATGATAGGCGCTCTATCAAAGCCAGCACAGAAAAAGCGGCCGAATACTTTAAATATTTGCACAATATGTTTGGCGATTGGCTTTTGGCTATTGCTGCATATAATGCGGGGCCAGGAAATGTGCGCAAAGCCATTAGCAATGCAGGTGGGGTATATGATTTTTGGGTGGTTAGCAAGTATTTACCGCGCGAAACACAAAATTACGTTCCACGCTTTATCGCTGCTACTTATCTAATGAATTTTAGTACACACATACAGTCTTTTCATGGTGTAAATTATCCAGTATATTGCCCAATAGAAATTTCGGATACCTTAGAATTTGAGCAATTATGTCGCTTTACAGGAATAGGAATGGAAGAATGTAAAGCATTAAATTCGCAGTTTAGATTTACTAACCTAAAAGGAGATGCTAAAAATAATTTTGAAATGCTCCTCCCTTATGATGAGGCCATGTCATTTTTAGAAAAAAAAGACAGCATTTATTATTATAGTAAAAATTTGATTTTAGTGGCGGAGGTTTTAAATGATTCTTTAAAAGCTAAAGATTCTTTGACAAGCACATTGGTTCAAAAAATTGCAGCAGATAAAATTGCTGCAGATAAAAATTTAGTTTTAAAGGAAGAAAAGCCGCAAAAACCAGCTGAAAAAGTGCCCCCAGTTACAAAAAGCAGTGTTTTTCATCAAGTAAAAAGAGGTGAAACACTCTATGCTGTAAGTAAAAAATACAATGTTAGCCTTGAGGAGTTGCGGGCATGGAATAAACTTGCCAACAACAATATTAAAGTAGGCGACCGCTTATTAATTAAAAAATAAATGAAATCCAGTTTACCCAAATACGGCAATTTTTCCCTTATACTTATTTTTATTTTTTCGCTTTTTTTTATCCAATGCGAGAATGAAAAGGTAAGCAAGCCAACCTCTAACGCAGTAGGCTATATTAGTGAAATAAATATTACGACAGATGATGAAACAGCAAAATATTTGCGCGATGCATTGCTAAACAGTTTAGCAGCACCCCAAGAATATCTATCACCTGCTGAGCCATTTTATAAACTTAATTTTATAGGTATAGATAATTTTGCAGTAGGCTATTTAGAATACCAATTGCAAGTTATTATTATTACATCAGAGAATATTGATCAAATGAAACATCTTAATAAATTGTTTGAGAAAAAAATATTTGACAGTTTATGCAATGAATCAAGTGTGAGTGTAGTGAAGCGAAAAAATATTTGGGCAATTAATCAAACCATTTTTTTTGTTTTTGCACCCAATGCAGAAACGGTCCGTTTATACCTAAGAGATAAAGGCAGCTTGTTAAAAAATGATATTTATCAAACCGAAATTAAAGATTTTATAGCACGTACGGGTGAAAAAAATCATTCATTAGCCAACATTATCAGAGAAAAACATAGCATCTATATGAGGATTCCAAAATTTTTTAATTTAGATATCAATAAGCAAAATTATTACTCAGCAATATGGGAAGAGGGCGATGCCATTTGCAATTTACTTATCAATATCTTGCCAGATAGCCCGGTAATAAATCATGGCAAGGCAGAACAGATGCTTGCTCAAAGAAAAATAGATGGTCAAAAGCATTTGCAAATGGATACTGTTGGTTTGTACATAGGCACAAGTCAAAACTTTTTTCAGGACTATACTCCCTATCAAATTAATGGATTTAAAGGAGGGAAAATAAACGGTTGGTGGGTAATAGAAGGTATGTTTAGAGGAGGGCCTTATACCCGATACACCATTTACTTGCCTAAAATTAAAAAATGGGTGGCTTTAGAAGCTTTGGTTTATTATCCAAACTTAGAAAATAAAAATCAAGGAAAAACTAAAACCCGGTATCTACGCACAATCGAATCTATTATTCATTCTATTAAAGAAATTTAAGTGATAAAGTTGGCTATTTTTGCAAGTGGGGGAGGCAGTAATGCAGCAAAAATTATCGAATATTTTGTTACACACAAAACGGTAGAAATTAGCATTATTGTTTGCAACAAAGCCAATGCAGGCGTTACAGAAATTGCTTCAAAAAACAATATTCCTTCTAGGGTGGTTTCAAAATTAGATTTGAGTGATCCTGTTTTTATAACAGATTTAGAAAAAAAGGGGATAGCTTATATTGTTTTAGCTGGTTTTTTATTACAAATTCCTGCCTTGCTAATTAAGCATTTTCCTGCAAAAATAATCAATATACACCCTGCATTATTGCCAAAATATGGGGGCAAGGGCATGTATGGGCATCATGTGCACGAGGCTGTAGTCAATAACAATGAAACTGTTAGCGGTTGCACAATACATATTGTAAATGAACATTTAGATGAAGGAGCTATCTTATTTCAGGCTGCCACACAGCTTGCAGAGCCTACAATTGCCGCAAAAATTGCAGAAGAAGTATTGCAGTTAGAACACCGGTATTTTGCAAAGTGCGTTGATGCTTATATCGAATCGCAAAACTAATTTTTTTTGGCAATAAGGGCAAGTGCAAATTGTAAGGGCATATCTTGTTTTGCTGCTAATGTTTCGTGTGCACTTGGACCAAAAATAGCAATGCCCAATGCCATTTTATATAAGATACTATCAGATGAAATATTTGGCAATGCTGCCAAGCTAAAATCTAATGGACTTGCATAAATATTGCTCCATGGTTGGGTATAAAGTGCTTGGTCTAATGCCCATGAAAATGCGGCATAGTCTGGAAATGCTAAATCACTCGCTTTCACATAATAATTGGGCGATATTCCATAGCTAGTGTCTGCAAGGATATAGGGATAGTGTTTTTGCAATAATTTTCCTTTTGGGGTGTAATAGCGGGCTACAGTAATATTAAAATTGCCTCCATTGATCAGTGTATAACTTTCTTGCACTAAGCCTTTGCCGTAGCTGCGGCTGCCTATCACGGTTGCTCTTTTATTTTCTTGCAAGCTAGCGGCCAATATTTCGCTGGCGCTGGCAGAATTTTCGTTTATTAACAAATAAACTTTTAATTTTTGGTACTTTCCACTTCCATTGGCATAGTAAAATACTTCTTTTCTTTTTCTGCCTTTTACAGAAGTAATAATGGCTTTTTTTGGCAAAAATTCGTTGGCAATAGCCACTGCTTGATCTAACAAGCCTCCAGGATTATTGCGCAAATCTAGGATTAATGCTTTCATTCCTTTTTTGCTCAGTATATCTAGGCTGTCTAGCAATTGGCGATGGGCATTTTGATTAAAAACATCAAATTTTGCATATCCAATTTTGTTGGCCGTTAGGTAAATGTTTTGCGCCACTGAGTAGGGTATTTCTTTACGTATTATTTTTTTACTAAAGGATTTTTTTTTCTGGGGATTAAATAGTTGTAGATTGCAAATACTGCCTTCTATACCTTGCAAATAGTCATAAATAGAAGTATCTAATTGTGCAATGCTTGCAATGCTTTTTTTATTGATGGCAATAATTCTGTCGCCTGGCAATACTCCATAAATTGCTGCAGGGCTTTTGGGCACTACATAAATAATAATTGGAGTGTCTAGGTGCATGTATAAATGTATGCCAATGCCTACAAAAACACCTTTCATCTCGTCTGTATTTTTTATTGCTACAGCAGGTGGCAGATAATAACTGTGAGGGTCTAGCTGCCTAAGCCATGCTCTTATGCTTTGAGAATCTTTATAAGAACTTAGGGTTTTTTGTTCAACATAGTTTGTTTCTACAATATGTGCTATTTCGGTGCGCAATGTTTTATTTGGTTCGAAACTAAAATAGAAATAAACAAAAATACCCACTGTTATGGAGATAAAAGTGGGTATAAATTTATGAATGATCAAAAACGGTATATTTTAAGGTCTTTCAAATATAGAGAAAAAGAAATCTCCCTCTCTTGCGGCATTTTCATCACTATCAGAACCATGCACTGCGTTGGCATCTATAGATTTAGCATATAGATTTCTGATAGTGCCTACAGCGGCTTCAGCCGGGTTGGTGGCGCCAATAAAGGTTCTAAAATCTGCTACGGCATTTTCTTTTTCTAAAATAGCTGCATAGATAGGGCCAGAGGTCATAAATTGCACCAAATCATTATAAAAAGGGCGTTCTTTATGAATTTCGTAAAAAGCTCCTGCCTGTGTGGTGCTAAGTTTGGTTAATTTTAGGGATACAATGCTGTAGCCTTTATTTATAATCAAGTCAATAATTTTTCCTGCATTTCCAGCGGCTGTTGCATCTGGTTTTATCATTGTGAAGGTTCTGTTTGTAGCCATTTTATTTTAGTATTTGAAGGTTTATTTAAGGCAGCAAAGGTAGGCAAAAAACCTTTCGTTTCTGATGTGGGTAGATAAAAATTTTTTGCACTAGAGCCAAGAAAAATAAAATAAGCCTAAAATAAATTGCGCTAAATATTTATATCATCTAAAAACGTCTCTTTTAATAAAGATTGATATGCCAAAAGAGCGAAAAAAAGAACTTGTTGTGCACCCAGCTGAGTATGCAAACAGCATATTGTTGCGATTTTTATGGCAAAAAAAAGCCCCGCATGGAGAGGCGAGGCGGCTTAAATGGTTCACAACGGAATAATCTTTATTGTGAATTGGTTTCGTTATTGCAAATGTAAATTATTTTTATTTAATAAAAAACAATATTTTAATTATTTTACCTGCCAATTAATTACTACAAATATGACAAAAACAGTTTTAGGTTTAGACTTGGGTACAAACAGTATCGGGTGGGCATTGGTGAACCAAGAGGATAAACAGATTTTTGGCATGGGGAGTCGGATTGTGCCGATGAGCCAAGACATTATGGGAGAGTTTGAAAAAGGAAACAAAGTTTCACAAACAGCGACTCGCACTGGACTCAGAATGACAAGGCGATTAAAAGAAAGACATCTTTTGAGAAGAGTAAGATTGCACAGAGTTTTAGTTTCACTCAATTTTCTGCCTCCTCATTTTCTTGAATATCTTGACGATTACGGCAATATAAAAGAGGAAAATGAACCCAAGCTTGCATATTTAAAAAACAAGGCAGGAAAACATGAATTTATTTTTGAAACTTCATTTATTGAGATGGTGAAGGTGTTTAAAAAGAATGGGCATTTGGATGCAAAAATTCCCCATGATTGGACTATTTATTATTTAAGACAAAAAGCATTAACAGAAAAAATATCCAAAGAAGAGTTGGCTTGGCTGCTGCTTAACTTCAATCAGAAAAGAGGATATTATCAGTTGAGAGGAGAAGATGAAGAAGCAAATCACAACTTTATAAATTCTAAGCAAATAATTACTTTTTGCGTATTTTAATTTAGGACATAGGTATTCTACCTTTCTTATTAAAATAACTTGCAAGCTTTTTTGTACAATTTACTTAGGTTCTTGCACTTTAAAAAACCAAATAATACATAGTTAATATGACAAGTAATTATAATGTAAGTTTTTATGCAGTTATAAAGGTGTGACTAGCTAATGTATGATTACGGGATACAAAAATTTACAATACTTTACTTACGAAGTAAAAAATTTGAGTTATACTATCAAAATAGCTGTTATCTTTTTGGAAACTAAAATACCTATATCTTAAAAGTTTCATTGTGGAGTAATCAGTGGTACCTTCATAGACGTATTTGTAGGATATATCTCCATCCTTACCATACAAAGTTATTTTAACAGAACTGTCTTTAAAAACTTTATAAGACCCTTCGCTGTATGAATGATCCTTATTCTTTATATTATAATTTTTTATTGAATCATAACAATAAATAGGTTGCTGAAAAGCTTTTCCCGAATTCAATAAAACTATACTCAGGCATATAGAGTTGGTGTCTTGTAAATCAGATATCCTTGGCTGACTTAGATAAACACCCTGCATATTTTCAAAATTATCTTTATTGGCCTTGAAATTAGACTTACAAGATAATGAAAATATTAAAAAAACATATAAAATTTTAATCTTCATAACTTAATTGGTTTTACTTTTTTTCTTTTAACCTTTGCCTTTAACACTATTTTGATTTACTGTATTGCCGCGCCTTACAAAAGCATCTCTTATTCTTGTCCCGCTTTGAATTGGGTTTCCTTTGTCGTTTGCATTGTCTATTTTTCTTGCGGATGTTTTAACATGGTGGTAGTGTGTTTAAGATGTCAAAGATACGAAATGAAAGCAAATCACAACTAGTTTCATGGTTGTTTAAATTGTTTTAAGAGTGTGTTTAAGATGCCAAAGATACGAAATGAAAGCAAATCACAACGCACTGATCAAAGTTTTGTGAACCATTAAAAGTGTGTTTAAGATGTCAAAGATACGAAATGAAAGCAAATCACAACTGCCTTAAGGTGTGAATTTTGAACCCTTTGAGTGTGTTTAAGATGTCAAAGATACGAAATGAAAGCAAATCACAACTTGGCTAGTTGCTTGATTGTACCAAAACAAGTGTGTTTAAGATGTCAAAGATACGAAATGAAAGCAAATCATAACCTTAAAACCTTCCAACTTTCTAACTTTCTAAGTGTGTTTAAGATGTCAAAGATACAAAACGAAACCAATTCACAACCGCCTCTCCACATTATCCCAAGGCTTGCCAAGTGTGTTTAAGATGTCAAAGATACAAAACGAAAGCAATTCATAACCTTAAAACCTTCCAACTTTCTAACTCTCTAAGTGTGTCTAAGCTGTCAAAGATACAAAACGAAAGCAATTCATAACCTTAAAACCTTCCAACTTTCTAACTCTCTAAGTGTGTCTAAGCTGTCAAAGATACGAAATGAAAGCAAATCACGCCCCTTTTCAAAAAATCAATGTTTTAACCGATGGTAAGAATTATGAATTTAACAAGCAAAATTGGAAAGAAATGGTACAAAAAATAAAAAACCTTCAGTAAACTAAAGGTTTTTTATCATGTTTCGGTACGACTTGCGGCTATACCAAACGATTATTGAACTCCAAAAGTAATACATTTTTATAAATAAACAACATTTCAACACGTAATTTAGACTACATTATCAACCTAATGGACGGAAAAATTAATCCGTGGTATTGGCAAAGCACAAACTGCCTCTGCAGGGCTCGACCGTACATTTTCTAAACTTGCACAAACTGCAGGTGCATTTTTTACCATACAAGCAATGAGTGTGTTTAAGATGTCAAAAATAAAAAACGACCACGAAGTAGCATTGATACCTATAAAAATAAAATTGAAAAACCCATTCTCAACAAATCATTAATACTTGAAAAAAAAAGGTAAGAGGCAAGGTTGAAAATTATCATCAATCATTAATAATTGCCTTGGTACTCAAAATCGTTTGTTGCTGTAGCAATGTATGCCGTAATTTGATAAAAAGTCTGCACTTTTTGCAGATTTTTTATTTTACTAGCTATTATTATTCTAATAATTTTAAAACTAATTAGCCTTATGCCTGACTATGTTTCGCATAATTACATTGCCTAGAGCAATATTCTATAAAAATTGGCTGCGCCAATATGAAGAGTAGCACTGCCTTTTTTATCGTTTTTTTATTAAAATTCAATTTTAACCTACATATTTATATTTCTATCGTAATTTGTGTGTTACTTTTAGTCAATTTTTTGCATTTTTGCGCTTTAATTTAGAGATTAATATGTTTCAAGCATCAGAAATTCAATCAATTGTTTCAGCATGTGCAGGTAAAATTATTATTACCACACACCACAAACCAGATGGTGATGCCTTGGGGTCTTCTTTGGGGTTATATCATTTTTTAAAATCAATGGGCAAAGATGCTACCATTATTTCACCAACAGATTTTCCAAATTTTTTAGATTGGATGCCAGGCAGATTGGATATTTTAATTTTTGAATCAGATAGAGCGCGAACCACTGAACTTCTAAAAGAAGCAAAAATTATTTTCTGCTTAGATTTTAATTCACTTTCAAGAATTAATGATATGGGCGAAATAGTGGAGGGTAGCAGTGCCATAAAAATAATGATAGACCACCATCAAGAGCCTGAAAATTTTGCAAATTACCAATACCATACCATAGATACCAGTTCTACTTGCGAGTTAGTATATGACTTTATTTATCAAAATAAATTAACGAAACACATCAATAAAAGTGCTGCTACTTGTTTGTATGTTGGTATTATGACAGATACGGGTGGGTTTAAACACAATTCTACCAGCAGCCATACACACATGGTAGCCTCTGCTCTTATGGAGTTGGGCGCAGACCATAGGCAAATTAACCAAATGGTATCAGACCAAAATAGCCTTATGCGATTAAAGCTAATTGGCTATGCGGTTTCGCGTAAATTAGTTTTATATGAAAACTGTAAAGTGGCATTGCTAACTTTAGATAGAGTTGAATTGGCAAAACACCAAGTTCAAACCGGAGATACAGAAGGTTTGGTAAATTATGGCCTATCTATTGCAGGCGTAGAATTATCTGTTTTGATAGTAGATAGGACAGAAAAAGTAAAAATGAGTTTTAGGTCTAAAAATAAGTTTCCTTGTAATATCTTTGCAAAAGAAAATTTTGAAGGTGGAGGACATTTTCATGCTTCGGGCGGCCAAAGCACAGATACCCTAGAAAATACCACCACCAAGTTTTTAGAAAAAGTAAAATTGTATAAAGAATGGTTATAAGATTTGGATTATACATGCTTGTTTGCGCGGCATTGATAGCTTGTGGAAACGGGTTTAAAAATACAGATACTGGTTTGGAGTATAAGTTTTTGATTCAAAATAGTGGTGTAAAAAAACCACAATTGGGTGAGGTTATGTATTTAGATTATCAAGTGCAAAATAGCGAGGGAGATTATATTTATCAAACATCTGTTTCTAAAAAAGGCTTACCAGACGTTATTTCTTTGGAGATGCCAAAATATAAAGGCGATTATTTTGAAGCTTTATCAATGATGTCTTTGGGCGATAGTGCTACTTTTTTAATAAATGCTGATTCTTTTTTTTATTATCATTTACAAAGTAATGTGCCTCCAGATATTAAATCGGGAACAAAATTGGTGCTAACCATCAGATTACTCGATATCTTATCCATCGATCAGTCTGAAGAAAGAAAAAATCAAGAAAAATTAGCCCAATACAATGCAGAATATGATGCTATGGAAAGTTTTATTGCCAAGCATAAATTAGTAGTTAAAACTACCGAAGAAGGAATAAAATACAAAATAGATAAATTCAATTCTAATAGCCGTATTGCTGTGGGCGACATTGTGCTTATGAACTACAAGGGCAGCCTGCTAAATGGCACAGAATTTATAAGTACTTATGCTGTAAACCAACCACAAGAGTTTGAAATGGGCATAGAATACGAAATTGATTTTTATAACATGGTATTACCTTTGCTAGGTGAAAAAGAAAAAGGTACATTTATCATCCCATTTGTATATGCATTTGCCGAAAAAGGGGTAAAAGAAAAAGTGCCGCCTTTTGCCACAGTAGTGTATGAAATTGAAATATTAAAAGTAACAAAAAAAAGAACAAAATAAATAACATCATAAAATGAAGAAAACATTAATTTTTATTGCAGTAACAGCAGCCATGTGCGCTAGCAAAGGAGAGGCAGAAACAAATTTGTTGGTAAATCCAGAATCAGTTGCATTTATGCAAAAAGATTCTGCTATACAAAAAGGCGATACCACCATTTATCAAAGTGGGTTAAAAATACTGTGGTTGGTAAAAAAAGATAGTATAAAGCCCACAAAAGGTGACAAGGTTTCTGTGCATTATGTTGGTAGACTAGAAAATGGAAAAGAGTTTGATAATTCTAGAAATAGAAATGCACCTATTACCTTTCCTTTAGGTCAAGGTCAAGTAATTCAAGGCTGGGACGAAGGCATCTCTAAATTGGGTATAGGCGATAAAGCCATTTTCTTTATACCCGCAAATTTGGCTTATGGAGATAGAGTCGTAGGCAATGGTTTAATTCCTGCAAACTCTAATTTAATTTTCGAAGTAGAATTAGTTAGTTTTGTAGAAGGTTTAAAACCTTTTGATATTAAAGGAAAAGAAATGATAACTACCGCTTCTGGCCTAAAGTTTTATATCATAGAAGCTGGCAATACTGCCAAAAAGCCAAAAGTAGGGCAAACCGCAGTAACTCATTATGCAGGCTATTTAACAGATGGAACAAAGTTTGACGCAAGTTATGATAGGGGCGAACCATTTCCAGTACCTGTTGGAGCTGGCCAAGTAATTAAAGGCTGGGATGAAATTTTACAACTCATGGGCGTTGGTTCAAAATATAAAGTAATTATTCCTGCGGCTTTAGGTTATGGGGCTCAAGGTTCACCACCTGTTATACCGCCAAATGCAGAACTTATTTTTGATATGGAATTAATATCAATTAAATAGCAAAAATGAAAATATTGATAACTGGAGGTGCAGGTTTTATTGGCTCACATGTAGTTAGGCTATTTGTAAATAAATATCCAAACTATCAAATTTATAATTTGGATAAATTAACCTACGCGGGTAATTTAGAAAATTTGATTGATGTAGCGCATCATCCAAATTATCATTTTATAAAAGGAGACATCTGCGATTCGGAGTTTATCAATAATTTATTTGAGAAATATGGCTTTGATAAGGTCATTCATTTGGCTGCAGAAAGTCATGTGGATCGCAGTATTTCTGGCCCAATGGATTTTGTAATGACCAATGTAGTAGGTACTGTAAACTTGCTAACTGCAGCAAAAAAAGTATGGCTAAAAGCAGATAAAACCTTTGATGAGCGCCACGTGTTTTATCATGTGAGCACAGACGAGGTTTATGGCACTTTGGGCGATGTAGGAAAGTTTGTAGAAACCACCCCTTACAGCCCAAACTCCCCATACAGTGCTTCTAAGGCCTGCTCAGACCATTTTGTGAGGGCTTGGCATCATACTTATAATATGCCGATAAAGATTTCTAATTGTTCAAATAATTATGGTTCACATCATTTTCCGGAAAAATTAATACCCCTATTTATTAATAATATAAAACTAAAAAAACCTTTGCCAGTATATGGTGCTGGGGCTAATGTAAGAGATTGGTTATTTGTAGAAGATCATGCAAAAGCCATAGATAAAATATTGCATAACGGAATTTTGGGAGAAACCTATAATATTGGAGGCAATAATGAGTGGAAAAATATAGATTTAATACGTCTTTTATGCAAAATTATGGATCAAAAACTTGGTAACCCATTCGGAACATCTGAATCTTTAATTACTTATGTAGAAGACAGGGCAGGGCATGATTGGAGATACGCCATAGATTCTAGTAAATTAATGAATAATTTAGATTGGAAACCCTCTGTTACTTTTGAACAGGGTTTGGCAAAAACTGTAGATTGGTATCTTGCAAATCAGGCTTGGCTTACAAATGTAACAAGTGGCGAATATCAAAAATTTTATAAACAACAATATCAATAAAGCTAAAAAAATGAAAGGTATTATTCTTGCTGGAGGTTCTGGCACCCGCCTACATCCATTAACATTGGCTATGAGTAAGCAATTAATGCCTGTTTATGACAAGCCAATGATTTACTATCCCTTATCCACGCTTATGATGGCAGGAATAAGAGAAATATTAATTATTAGCACTCCGCATGATCTGCCGCACTTTGAGCGTTTGCTTGGTGATGGTAAAAGCTTGGGTTGTCAATTTTCTTATCAAGTACAAGACGTGCCTAATGGTCTAGCCCAAGCCTTTGTATTGGGCGAATCTTTTATTGGCAACGATAAAGTAGCCTTGGTTTTGGGTGATAATATTTTTTTTGGAAATCACCTTGCAGATTTATTGCAGGCCAATAATAACCCAACAGGAGGAGTAATATATGCCTATCATGTGTCGGACCCTGAAAGATACGGTGTGGTAGAATTTGATGACCAAATGAAAGCAATAAGTATTGAAGAAAAACCAATAGCCCCCAAATCTAATTATGCTGTTCCTGGTTTATATTTTTATGATAATTCAGTTGTAGAAATAGCAAAAAACTTGGCTCCCTCAGCACGCGGAGAATATGAAATTACAGATATTAATAAAATATATTTAGCCAATGGCAATTTAAGTGTTGGCTTGCTAGGCAGAGGAACCGCTTGGTTAGATACAGGTACACATCAATCGCTGATGCAAGCAGGTCAATTTGTGCAAGTGATAGAAGATAGGCAAGGGCTAAAAATTGGCTGTATAGAGGAGGTGGCTTTTCGAATGGGGTATATCACTAAAGCAGAGCTACAAAAATTAGCCACACCTTTAGTAAAAAGTGGCTATGGCAATTATTTGCTAAATTTAATTAACTATAAAAAATGAAAAAAACAGCGATATTAAGCATATTTCTTATCATCTTTGGAAAAATGCAAGCTCAAAATATGCCTGCCGCTGGTGGCGGTTTTCCTAATATTTTTGGTGGATTAACTGGAGCAGCCCCAGCAGCAGCAGCAGCGCCTGATACATCTAGACCAGCAGCTGCAGGGCCCTCAGTAGAACAAGATCCACAGGATGTCCAAAATAAAAAATTGGAAATATCCAATAAGTTTATTGAATTGCAAAAACAAAAAATTATTTTAGAACAAGAGTTGGCAAGTTTAAATGGCAGTGGTGATACTACAAGACAAGATTCAATTAACAAAAGCATTAAAAAGAAAAATTTAGAATTACTCTATCTAAAAGAGCAAATGATGCTTCAAACTGAATTGGAAAAATATGGATACTTGGATAAGAAGTTTCCTCCTTCTACAGTTTATGGGCAAGAGTTTTTTAGAAATGCAAATATAAGAATGATCAATACGCCAAGCGATATCTCTCCAAGTGAGAGTTATACTTTGGGTACAGGAGATCAAATACAAGTTGATATTTATGGTAAAGCTGGATATAGTGGCAGCTACACAGTAGATGAGGCGGGTTTTATAACCATACCAAAGATGCAAAAAGTATTTGTGAAAGGCAAAACAGTTACTCAAACCCGAGAATTGCTTCGAACCAGATTTTCACAAATTGTCAATCTTGTGGGCTCTAATTTTGATATGTCTGTGAGCAATTCTAGAACAATTACAGTTCATGTATCTGGAGAAGTTTTTTCTCCAGGCACTTACACTTTACCTGCTTTAAATTCAGTATTTAATATATTGAGTGTTGCTGGAGGTCCCACCAATATTGGTTCATTAAGAAATATTAGGGTACAAAGAGGAGGTGTTGTAGTAGATAGTTTTGATTTGTATGCATACCTTTTTGGTGGAAAACAAAACAGTGAGATTTTTTTACAAAATAATGATCACCTTCTTGTACCCACAGCAGAAAATATTGTAGAAGTTTTTGGAGGGCTTAGAAGACCCGGAAAATACGAATTAAAGAAAAATGAGGGGTTAAATGAACTTATAGTATATGCCGCTGGTTTGCTCTCTACCGCATACACAAAAGATGTTGTAATAAGTAGGTTATACAATAATAATAATGCTGTAAATTTGAGCTTAAATTGGGATTCTTTTGTGAAAATTAATAAAAATTTTATGCTTTTTGATGGCGATAAGTTAAATTTTAAAACCTTATCAGTAACCGCGCCCTATGTTGCCAAAATTATTGGGGGAGTCAATTTTCCTGGTGTATATGCAATTTTGCCAAACGAAAAAATAGCAGACCTCATAAAAAGAGCTAATGGATTGCAGCGTGATGTATCTAATGAACGTGCTTTTTTAATTAGATTAAATAAGGATATGAGTAAGTCTTATTTTGTTTTTAAACCCCAAGATGTAATCGAAAATCCATCGATTTCTGAAAATTTATTATTATCACAAAATGACGAATTGTATATTTTTACAAAACAAGCCTATATTGACAATGCCTTTGTGAGCACAGAAGGATTTGTGCGCAATCCGCAGAAAATTGAGTTTGTAGAAGGCATGAAAGCATCTGACTTAATTTTGTTAAGCGGAGGTATACAGGAACAAGGCTATGCATACCGCGTTTTAATAGAGAGAATTAATCCAGATTTTACACTCTCTTTATTGCCATTGGCATTTGATGCAAAAAATAATATTATTGAAGATGCATTGTTAAAAAGAAGGGATGTAATAAAAGTGTATCCCAAACCCTCTATTTTAGAAAAGTTTAAAGTAGAGGTTTATGGTGAGGTTAATAAGGCAGGGAGCATGGAATATAGAAATAATTTAACCTTAAAAGATGTTTTATTAATGAGTGGTGGCATAAAAAGTTCTGCAGAATTTACTATTATAGAAATTGTGTCCATTGCAGTTTATGATTCCTTAACTCATGCCCTTGATCCCTTACCCAATAATAGGTTAATAAGTTATAGTATTAACAAAAATTTTGATTTAGATAATGTGGCATCATCTATCATAATTAATCCTTTAGATCAAATTTTTGTGCGTAAAGCATATTTTAATCCTCAAAATTTAATCTATTTATCAGGTGAAGTTAAATACCCTGGATATTATGCTATAACTAAGAAAGACGAACGCATTTTAGATGTTGTAAAACGAGCAGGTGGGTTTACAGAATATGCTTTTCTAAATGGTGCTGAATATCGAAGAACTTATAAAGATACTCAAAGTGTTAGACTAATTGTCAATTTACATAGAGCACAAAGGTTTAAAAAGTCTAGGTTTAATTATTTTTTAGCCCAATCTGACACCCTTGTTGTACCAAGAATCGACCAAACTGTTAGGATAACAGGAAGTATTGAAAATAAATCTGAAGAATATATTGCTTCTTATTATGTAAAAGGAAGGCGAGCTAAATTTTATATCACTAAAATGGCAGGTGGTTTTGATGCTGAGGCATCTAAAAAACAGGTGTATGTGCAGTATGCCAATGGTAGAAATGTGAGGACAAAAAATTATATTTTCTTTAAGGTTTATCCTAAAGTTAGATTAGGGTCTATCATCACAGTGCCATCTAAATCAAATAAAAAAGGCAAAAAGTTTAGTTTTGATCAAGCTTTGACAAAAGCATTAACAACTGTTACTACAGCTTTGACATTGATTGCAATTATTAATTTGTCTTTAGGCAGATAACAAGATGGAGAACGAAAAATCAACAAATTTTTTTGAAATATTTGCCATTATCAAAGGGTATTGGATAAAACTCAGGTTATGGTTTTTTATTTCACTCCTTAGTGGAATTATTTTAGCTTTTGTATTTTATAAAAAAGAAACCAATAAACCATTGCAATACATGGGCACAACTACCTTTATGCTAAGCAGCGATGATGTAAGCGGAGGAGCTGGACTTAGTACCGCGATGGGCATTTTGCTTCCAAGTTCAGGCGGTGGGGGTAATAAAACAATTCTTTTGGAGTTACTAAAATCACACAGTATGATAGAGCGCACCTTGCTAACAAATGCCTATATCAATGGCGATTCTGAATTGCTGATAAATCATTATATTAAAATAAATGGCTTTAGAGATGCATGGAAAGGAGATAAAAATTGGGAGAATTATAGTTATACCTCTAATTATAAAAGAGACACTAGCGAAGAAAAAGATGGTTTTTTAAGAAATAGTGCCATCAATATTGGCGCAAGCTATACTCCTTTAAAAAGTGATGAGGGTATTTTTAGTATTTCCTTTATACATACCAATCAAGAATTTACAAAAGCATTTATTGATAATTTAGTGATAACTCTAATAAATTATTATACGGAGAAAAAAACTGCAAAGTCAAGAATTATTTATGAGTATGCAAAAAACAGATATGATGCACTAACAGGAAAAGTAAGCGGTCAAGAGCAATCATTGGCTAAATTGCAAGATCAAAGTGGTGAATTTGTTTTTATGGCTGATAGAGTGCCACAACAGTCTGTACAAAGAGATATTGGCCTATCTTCAGGTATGCTGCAAGAGGCTGCAAAAAGTCTTGCAGCTGCAAGTATGTCTTTGGTGCAAGAAACACCTTTTGTGCAAGTGATAGATGATGTCAGGTTGCCATTGGCAATTATTGAGCCTTCAAAGGTAAAAAAAGGAATAATTGGCTTCGCTTTAGGTTTTTTGGGCATATTTGCACTTTCGGGTGGCATTATTCTTGGACTAGATTTTTTAAGAAAACAAAAAGAGATATATAAAAATGAACAAAGAAAATGATTTACGCTCTGCTAAAAGGCGGTTTGGGAAATCAACTTTTTCAATTTGCTGCTGCAAAAACTCAAGCTAAGCTACACGCTACAAATTGCCAATTTGTCTTGAATGAGCAATCTATTTCAGATATAAATTGCTTGCTAAAAGAACCTGTCAAAACAACCACACTTATAAAGCTAAATCGTCCTTTTATTTTTAGGCTATTAGATCAATTTCGGCCTCTAAATCAGCGCTTTTATTTAAAGGAAAATCAACAACAGAAGCCAATTTTTATAAAATTTCCTCTAAATTGTTTTTTAGATGGATATTGGCAAGATCCTGTTTTTTTTATGCATCAAATCCGAATGGAAGATTTAATTCATTGGAATTTTACTCCTAATCCTATAAGTGATGTTGCTGTTCATTTTAGGGGGGGAGATTATTTTTCTTCTAATAATAAAACCATTTTGGGCAACCTGCCAGAATTATACTATCAACAGGCTTTTGAAAAAATACAATCATTAGTAAATAACCCAGTCTTTTATCTTTTTTCTGATACCCCAGAAACGTTTCAATTCAAATTTTTAAAGCGTTATCATTGCGTTTGGGTAAATAATAATTCACCTCAAAAAGATTTAATGGCTATGAGTAACTTTACTCATATTATTATTGCTAATAGTAGTTTTAGTTTTTGGGCAGCCTTTTTATTTCATCAAGATAAAAATACAGTAATCTGTCCCGATAAGTGGTTTTTATCAGAAAAATTAAAAAATGTAAATCCCGCCAAAAGACTTAGCAATTGGATAAAAATACCCTCATGGTAAAAATAGATGTAATTACATATTTGCATCAAGATGAGAAATTTTTGCAAAACTGCTTTAAAGGATTAAAAGACCAAGATATTTCATTCAATTGGCATCTTTTATGTTACCAACGCCCTGTTTTTAATTTTGAGACATTAAACCCAATAATACATTTATTGCCTGCTCCAATTTGCAATAAAGCCCAAGCCTATAATTTTATATTGCCGCAGTTAAATACTCCTTTTATAGCCTTTAATGATGCCGATGACTGTTCTTTAAAAAGTCGGTTTAGTGCTCAAATAAACTATTTAAATAAAAACGAAAATATTGATATATTAGGGGGAGGACTAATTATCAACAGTAAATATCAAGGATGGAAAGTGAAATTAAATAGCCAAGAAATACTAAACGAATTGATTTTTAACAATCCAATGGTTAATTCTTCTATCATGATTAGAAACAGACCAGATTTTTGGGGCAAAGTAGTTAAATATAACAATACATTGAATAGGGCAGAGGATTACGATTTTTGGTTTTCTTGTGCAAAAAATAATTTAATTTTTGCAAATTTAGAAATCCCATTAATTGACTATAAAAAGAATAATGCTATAAAATGTGATGAAGAAAAAATAAATGCAAGAGAGGTAAGAAGGCTTGCCTTAAATTGGCGCTTAAATATAACAGTAAATGATCAATATTTTAAACTTTTTAATGCCTATTCAGAAAAAAAGTATTTATTTTTTTGGCAAAAAAATAGGCTTAAGGCATTTTTAAAAAATTCAAGACTTGTTATTGATTAATATATTGGTTTGTTGGCATTGAATGATAAATTTAATCTCAAACTAGTAGAATGCAAAAATAGCCCTTATCTTTGCCCCATGAGTTTATTGGTTATTGGCACAATGGCTTTTGATGCCATAGAAACACCTTTCGGAAAAACAGACAAAATTATTGGTGGGGCAGCCACATATATTAGTTTGGCAGCAGCTAATTTGTATAGTAATATCAATATAGTTTCTGTGGTTGGCGATGATTTTCCGCAAGAATTTTTACAAATGCTAAAAAACAAATCTATCAATTTGGATGGCGTACAAATAAAAAAAGGCGAAAAATCTTTTTTTTGGAGTGGAAAATACTCTCAAAACCTCAATGAAAGAGAGACTTTGATTACAGAACTCAATGTTTTGCAAAACTTTGACCCTGTTATTCCTGATAATTATTCGGAAACAGAGTACCTCATGTTGGGTAATTTAACTCCTGCTGTACAAATGACAGTTTTAAATAGGCTTAAAACAAAACCTAAATTAATTGTGCTGGACACTATGAATTTCTGGATGGATATAGCTTTGGATGATTTGTTGGCTGTAATCAAGAAAATTGATGTGTTGGTTATCAATGATGAGGAAGCTCGTCAATTGAGTGGCGAGTATTTTTTAAGCAAAGCAGCTCAAAAAATCTTTACAATGGGTCCCAAGTATTTAATTATTAAAAAGGGAGAACATGGCGCAATATTATTTCATGGCAATGATGTCTTTATAGCTCCTGCATTGTTATTAGACGATGTAAAAGACCCAACAGGTGCAGGCGACAGCTTTGCAGGTGGATTTATAGGCTATTTGGCCAAAACCAATGATTTGAGTTTTGAAAATATGAAAAAGGCAGTGGTCTATGGCAGTGCAACAGCAAGTTTCTGTGTGCAAGCATTCGGTACCAATGCTTTAATAAATATTACACAAGAATCCATTACAGAAAGAATCAATCAATTTAGAGCATTAAGTAGTTTTTAAACTGCCTGATTGCTATTATGGCTATTAATAAACCCAAATTAAGCATTAGAAATGCGTAATCTATGTTTATTAAACCGTTATTTTAGGATATTAAAATTAATACTAGTTTTCTAGAGCTGCCGCACCACCCACTATTTCAGAAATTTCATTGGTAATAGCTGCTTGACGTGCTTTGTTGTATTCTATTTTTAAGTTTTTCAGCAATTCGCCTGCATTTTCTGTTGCCTTGTCCATAGAAACCATCCTCGCACCATGCTCGCTTGCGAAACTATCTAAGGTGGCTTTATATAATTGTGTTTTTAAAGTTCTAGGTATCAACTCTTCTAATATTTCTACTTTTGATGGTTCAAAGATATAATCATTTTTGGTGTGAGTAGCTTCTTCTTCAGGCTTGGCAAGTACAGGCAACAATGTTTCTGCGGTAATAATTTGTGTAGCTGCATTTACAAATCTATTATAAACCATAATTACTTTGTCATATTCATTTGCCCTAAACTTTGCAAGTATATCTTCTCCAACATTAAAAACCTGTTTTGCAGAAAGTTCTTGAAAGGTAGAAACAAATTCAGGGTGATAGCTATATTGCTCAGTTTTCTTTAACATTTCGTATGCTTTTTTTCCTATAGGCAATAAATGAACATTGCCTGTTTTTAATAAATCTTCGTAATTTCCCTTTACAATAAATTTTACCTTTTTAGCAATATTGGCATTAAATGCACCGCATAATCCCCTATCAGAAGATACCGCAACAATGAGTATATTTTTTACCTCTTTTTGGGTAAAATATACACTTAGTTTTTCATCATCCACAGCATCCGTTAGGTTAGATAAAATCCCTTGAAGTTTAGTAGCATAAGGACGCATTTGCGTAATTGCCATTGTTGCCTTGCGCAGTTTTGTTGCAGAAACCAATTTCATCGCTTTGGTTATTTGCTGTGTTCCAATGGTTGAACTAATTCTATACCTTACTTCCTTTAAATTTGCCATGTGTTAAATTTTCCTTGCCCCTTGCACTATTTTTTTTAGATCATACCAGCCATCAATTCTGTTGCCACTTCTAGCAATGCATTGGTGATTTCGTCAGAGTATTCACCAGCGCTTAATTTATTTAGAATATCTTTATGATTTGTTTCCAAAAAGGATAGATATTTACTTTCAAATTCTCGTACTTTATTTACCGGCAATTTCGTTAGAGCACCTATAGAACCTAGGTATATTATTGCAATTTGTTGATCCACACGCAAAGGTGAATATTGAGCTTGTTTTAATATCTCCACATTTCTACTTCCTTTGTCTAATACCAATTTTGTAACAGCATCTAGGTCAGAACCAAATTTTGCAAAAGCCTCCAGTTCTCTGTATTGTGCTTGGTCTAATTTTAATGTTCCAGCCACTTTTTTCATAGGTTTAATTTGCGCAGAACCTCCTACCCTTGATACAGAAATACCTACATTAATTGCCGGTCTTACACCTGCATTAAAAAGATTTGATTCTAAAAAGATTTGACCATCAGTGATAGAAATTACATTTGTTGGAATATAGGCCGATACATCTCCCGCTTGTGTTTCAATAATTGGTAATGCTGTAAGAGACCCTCCACCTTTTACAAGGTGTTTAATAGATTCAGGCAAATCATTCATGCCTTGAGCAATTTTGTCGCTACTATTTAATTTACATGCCCTTTCAAGTAATCTAGAGTGTAAATAAAATACATCACCTGGATAGGCTTCTCTGCCCGGAGGTCGTTTTAATAATAGAGAAACTTCGCGATATGCTACTGCTTGTTTTGACAAATCATCAAAAACAATTAGTGCTGGTAGTCCTCTATCTCTAAAAAATTCTCCAATAGCTGCGCCACTCATCGGAGCAAAAAATTGTAATGGAGCTGGCTCTGCCGCAGATGCACAAACCACTACTGTATAGTTAATTGCACCTGTTTCTTCTAAAACCTTTACAACTTGTTTTACAGTAGACTCTTTTTGGCCAACTGCCACATAAATACAATACACAGGTTTTCCTTTTTCATAAAACTCTTTTTGATTTATAATTGTATCTATTGCTACTGCAGATTTACCTGTTTGTCTATCACCAATAATAAGTTCTCTTTGCCCTCTTCCTATCGGAATCATAGCATCTATTGCTTTAATACCAGTTTGCAATGGTTCTTTTACCGGCTCTCTATACAATACCCCAGGGGCTTTACGCTCAATTGGCATTTCAAATAATTCTCCTGTTATTGGGCCTTTTCCATCTATTGGTTCACCAAGGGTATTGATAACCCTTCCCACAAGACCTTCGCCTACTTTTATGGATGCTATGGTTCCAGTGCGTTTTACAGTATCTCCTTCTTTTATCTCAGAAGAATTACCAAACAATACAGCACCCACATTATCTTCCTCTAGATTTAATACTATGGCTTTCATTCCACTATCAAATTCTACAAGTTCGCCACTTTGAACTTGTGTAAGTCCATATATTCTAGCAATTCCATCACCAACTTGTAGCACGGTTCCTACCTCTTGTAATTGTGTTGCCGATTTTACCTGTGTTAATTGTTCTTTAAGTATATTTGATACTTCATCTGGTCTAATTGCTGCCATAATATTTATGCTATTTTTAATGCTTTCTTTAAATTGTTTATTTCTGATGATATACTGCTATCCATTAGTAAATCGCCATATTTTATAATTAATCCACCAATAATCGCTGGATTTACTTTTTCAGTTAAGTTTATTTTTTTTGCCCCAGTTTTGCTTATCAATAATGCTATAATTTGTGCTATTTCATCTTTTGATAATGCGATTGCAGAAACCACCTCTGCCTCCAATATTTGATTATGAGCATTGTATATATTTACAAATTCTTTCATGATATTTTGTAAATTACCTGCCCTCTTTTTTAAAATTACCATATCCATAAAATTGCTAAGGTCACTATTGAAGTTTGTAAAAACAGCCTTTAAGATATTGCTTTTTTTAGTCCCCGTAATAATAGGGCTTTTCAGTGCGAGCACTAAATCCCTGTTTTCATTACATGCCTTGTTAAAGGTATAGATTGCTACAATTGTTTCTTCTAATGTTTTATTTGCTTTTACTACATCAAATAAAGATTTTGCGTATCTAAATGATATTTTATTATTAGACATGTATTAGTTTTTACTTGCCGATGGAATGGTGCCTAAATCCTTTAATCTTTCTTCTACAAATAAAGATTGTTCAGCAGGATTTTCAAATTTTTTGCCAATCACTTTTTCTGCCATTAAAAGTGATAATGAAGAGACTTCCTTTCGAAGTTCTAGCATTGCCTGATTTTTTTCTTGCTCAATTTCTGCTTTTGCTTTTGCAATCATTTTGGCGCCTTCTGAAATGGAAGCTTCTTTTGCCTCCAAAATCATCTTGTCGCCAGTTGTTTTAGCAACTTTAAGAATCTGATCTCTTTCTTCTCTTGCCTGTTTTAATAGATCCTCATTTTGTGATTGCATTTTTGTCATCTCTGCTTTGGTTTCTGCAGCAAGAAGAATCGCGCTATCAATTGCGTTTTCTCTCTCGGCAAGTGCTTTTAATATGGGTTTCCATGCAAATTTTGCAAGAATATATATCACTAAGCCAAATGTAATGCTCATCCATATAGGCAATCCGTAATTACTTAATAATAATTCCATTTGTGTATTGGATTTTTTTTAAAATCAATCTAACCAATGCTTTTAGGCATTAGTTAGATTGAGCTTGTTTATAAATATTACTTCAATAAGATAATTAATAAACAAACAACAATTGCAAAAAATGCAGCACCTTCTACAAGGGCAGCAGCTACAATCATGTTTGATCTTAAATCACCTGAAATTTCTGGCTGACGAGCCATAGACTCTAATGCCGAACCACCAATTTGGCCTATTCCTATACCTGCACCAATTGCTGCTAATCCAGCACCAATGCCTGCACCTAAATAACCCCAAGTTGATACTTCTGCTTGAGTAATAATCGTTGAGAAAATGTTTAATAATGTCATGTTTTTATATTTTTATGTTAATTATTTGATTTGTTTAATGTTGTGCTTGTTCTTCGTGTGAGTGTGTTTCGCGTGCTGAACCTATATATAATGAAGATAATAAGGTAAATACATACGCTTGTAAAAAAGCTACTAAAAGTTCTAGCATACTCATAAATGTAGTAAATGCTACAGATAATACCGATACCCCTAACCCTAATCCTTTACTCATTTCTGAGAAAATAAATATAAGACTAAAAAAGCCTAATATAATAATATGACCTGCTGTAATATTTGCAAATAAACGAATCATCAATACGATTGGTTTAGTTAGAACTCCGATAATTTCAATTGGTATAAGTAATATCCATAAGAATTTTGGCACTCCTGGTGGAAGAAAGATGTGTTTCCAATAATCCTTCGATCCATTAAGCGTTGTAATGATAAATGTAATTAAAGCCAAAACGCCTGTTATTGCAATATTTCCAGTAACATTTGCTCCTCCGGGAAATATAGGTATTAAACCAAATAAATTATTGATGAATATAAAGAAAAACAAGGTTAACAGATAGGGGACAAACTTTTCATAACCTTTTCCTATGGATGGCTTTATAACTTCATCTTTTAAAAACAATATCAAAGGCTCCACAAATGAAGCAATCCCTTTAGGTGAAGCTGTGCCTCTTTTTTTATAGTTTCTTGCTACCAGTAGCATTATAATAACTAAGGCTATCGAAGCCAATATGGCTGCTGCTCCATTTTTGGTAAGCGACAAATCGAATATTTTTTCTTGCTTATCATGGCTAATTATTCCATGCGAAAGGCTATATCCTAAATAGGTGTCGTGTCCATGATTAAATTTAGTTGAACTAAAAATATCCCATCGGCTTGCAGTTTTATTATAAATTATGATAGGTAAGGCAAGTTCGCTATGACCCCATAAATGCCATGAGTGAGAATTTGAAACGTGTTCAATAATCATTTTTCCCGCATCAAATTTTTCAGCTTTGCTGTCATGCGATTTCCCTAACGCACTATCTCCATAATTTTCTAAAGATGATTCATTACCATGATTCAATTGATGATCATCCCTATGCTCTGTTTGTGCAAAAATGGATGTTTTTATCACAATAACTGCGAGTAAAACAAGAATTTTATAAAAAATGAAATGTATGTTTTTTGCTGTGTGCACTATTAATTCTATGTTTTTTAAAATTTGGGCTAACCTAAATTTGAGGGCGCAATTTATAAATTAAATGGTAAATTTCAAACACTAAATAACAAAAATAGAAAAAAAGAAATAAAATAATGGATGAAATATCTTTTATGTCATTGATTAACAGTATTATAATAAGAAATGTAAGTGTGCAAAATAATCTTAACATTGTAGCTATTAAAACACTGTTCACACTTTTGCGTGGACTTACATTAATTTTATGGGTTATTTTATAAATGATTACATTGAGCAAGAAATAATATATCAAACTAACATAAACCCAGTTTTGGATTTGTGGCAGCATTGTATTTTTTAATATATAAACCAATAAAGCCAATATTAATGTAAGAATCAATATTTTAAATTGAAAATTTTGAATTAACTTTTTCATTTTTTGATTACTGCACTAATGAGGCTATAAAAAAAATATAACACACCTAAAATTGCTCCAATAATTGTACAATAACTTTTTTCTGGGTTTATTTTTTTATCTAAATATTTTCCTAGTAGGGATAAGCCAACAATACTAATAATACCTGTCATAACAACTCCACTCCACTTGGCGTATTCATTGTTGTGATATTTACGATTCTGTTGGTTCATTTTTAATATTTTTTTGAGGGCTGCGCATAGTGCTTTTTCCATTAAATATTGCCCCATCTTCCACCACTAATTTTTGCATTGTAATATCTCCTTCGATTAGGGCTGTTGATTTTAAAAACAATACTTCAGAAACTTCTACATTGCCGGTTATTTTACCTTCAATAATTGCATTTGCAGCTTGAATACTTCCATTGATTGTGGATTTGTCTCCTACTACTATTCTTGCTTTAGATTTTAGGTTTCCATCTATATCGCCATCAATTCTCAAATCACCACTTGACGAAATGTTTCCATCGATTTTAGTTCCATAACCTATTGTATTGAGTGTTCCTGTAGAATTCTCTCCTTTGTTTTTCCCGTTAAACATATTTGCAAAGGTAATTTTTTTCAACTAAAATAGCACTTGATTTTAGATAGTTTTTTTTTCTTCTGCTGTTAACCTTCCTTTAAGTATTAGGTAGTTTTTGATATTTTGATAGTTTGCATCTGTTTTTTTTAGATTTTTTTTGATGTGTTTTACATCTTCTTCTGTATGATCTGTAAATGGAATGATAGCGGGCAAATTTGACTCAATAGTATATCTTACATACCGTGCTTCAACACTTGATTTATCTTTTGCTACTCCTTTTTCTATAATAGAGATGCCTTTTTTTGCCTGCGTATATTTGCCAAATGGATTGATTAAATATTGTGCTTTTGCGCATTGTGCAGCTCCATGATAGCAGATATGCACTGCACTTAGGCTTGAATAGTTTTTCGTATAATTAATAATAGAATCTGTAGCTTTTTCGCTTGTGCCAACTTGTAGATAAAGTAACCTAATTTTTATTAAATTATTTGCACTAATAAAACCTAAACTTATTAAGCCCTGCAACAATAAAAATATTAAGATATGTTTTTTAAACATGTTTGATAGCCCCTGTTTTATATCTTAAATATGACTTTAGAAGTAATCCTACTTTCTCTGAATCTGGCACCCTTATTCTGCTTTGCTTAATTGTTTCTACAGATTCTTGCTCAATTTTATATAACAGCCTTAAGTAATATTTATATGCTGTATAAACCCCAAATTTACAGCAAATTGGCAACCTAACAATACCCTTATACGCGTCATTAAAGTCTTTTTTTATATCTTCAATAATCAATTCTTTCTCTATTTCTGTAAATTGGTGAAAACTAATCTCAGGAAAATAGGTTCTCCCTCTTTCTGCAAAATCACTTTTTATATCACGCAAAAAGTTTACCTTCTGAAAAGCTGCACCAAGAGATTTCGCAGGGTTTATTAAAATTTGATAATCTTCTTCATTGCCTTCACAAAACACTTTTAGACACATCAATCCTACTACTTCTGCACTACCAAAAATATAATCTCCATAACTTTTTTCTGAATGATTGTTGGTTTCTAAATCCATTTCCATACTTTCAAAAAAAGGGTCAATTAGTGTTTTATCAATTTTATAATGCCTTGCAGCTTTTTGAAAAGAATGCAATATGGGATTAGTGCT